>Ga0213870_1000594_pt1 | contig 16819 bp, 23 predicted proteins | sample WICALVC2017_Meta_FD_160119 | JGI IMG/M metagenome (GOLD analysis project Ga0213870, IMG submission 160119) | Freshwater microbial communities from subterranean cave lake in Wind Cave National Park, South Dakota, United States - WICALVC2017 | ecosystem: Environmental > Aquatic > Deep subsurface >... | reverse complement strand
TAAAATTATTGCATTAGAGAAATCGATTAGCCGCTAGTGCACTACAACAGTTACAACAATTAAAACAATTATAACAGTCAACATGTTTAACACTAAAATCGCAATTGATTTGGGGACCTGTAATTCTTTGGTCTATGTGCGCGGCAAGGGCGTGGTTTTATCAGAACCGTCAGTAGTTGCTATTTCTTTATCTGATAATAAAATCTTGGCGGTGGGAGAGATGGCAAAAGAAATGATAGGCAGAACTCCGGCTGACATTAAAGTCTATAGGCCTCTTAAAGATGGCGTGATAGCTGATTACAAAGTGACTCAAGCAATGATACATCATTTTATTACAAAAACCACTACTAATTTTAGATTTTTCAAACCGGAGTTGGTAATTTCTGTTCCAGCTGGAATTACAAGCACAGAGAGAAGAGCGGTAGTTGAAGCCGCATTGTCAGTGGGAGCGCGTCAGGCTTTTGTCGCAAAAGAGCCTATTCTGGCGGCCATTGGAGCTGGCATACCAATTAATTCTTGTTCGGGGCACATGATTATTGATATTGGCGGGGGGACTTCCGAAGTAGCGGTAATTTCTTTGGGCGGCATTGTGACTTCTCATTCTGTAAGAGTGGCGGGCGATAAAATGGATTCAGCTATTACAGAATATATGAAAAAGAAATATAATTTGGCGATTGGCACACAGTCAGCCGAAGAGATAAAAATAAAAGTTGGCACTGCCATGCTTCAAAAAGAATTGAGATTTATGGAAATTCAGGGCAGAGATTTGATTTTAGGGCTACCAAGAACTATTAAAATATCAAACAATGAAGTTTGCGAGGCAATTTCAGATGTGTTGGCGGAAATTGTTCAGGCGGTAAAACAAGTTTTATCAGAGACGCCGCCAGAACTTTCAGCTGATATTATGAATAAGGGAATTGTAATGGCTGGCGGCGGTTCGTTGCTCCCAAAAATTAACGAATTGATTGCGCAGAGCACTGGCGTCCCTTGTTTTGTTGCCGAAGAACCTTTATTTTGTGTCATCAAAGGCACTGGCATTGTGTTAGAACATTTAGAGGAATACAAGAAAGTGGTAATGAGCAAAAAATAACGTTTAACGTATAGGGTATTATAGAAAAAATAATTTATGATTATCGGACATCAAAAACAATGGAATTTTTTGAGGAATAAATTTGAGGCGGGGCAGTTAGGGCATGCGTATTTGTTGTCCGGGTCAGTTGGAGATGAAAAGTTTAAGTTTGCCAAAGATTTTATAAGATTTGTTAATTGCCCAAAAGACCAATTCTGTAATTTATGCGATAGCATAAATTACAGAAACTATAACAAAGACACAGATAAAAAGTTGTGCCAAAATTGCAAAATGATTGAAAGGCAAGGTTTTCTAGATTTAATGACGGTAAGGTCGGTAGATAGTGAAAGTTCTGTTAAAAACGAGAAAGATATGATGAGTATTAAGATTGATCAAATACGAGATGCGCAGAATTTTTTGAGTTATAAATCTTATTACGGCTGGTTTAAAACAATTATTATAGATAGCGCTGAAAGAATGACTTTTGAGGCTCAAAATTGTTTCTTAAAAAATCTTGAAGAACCAAAAGGAAACACCATTATTTTTTTAATTTCCTCAAAACCGGATTTACTTTTACCCACCATTATTTCAAGATGCCAAGAGATTAAATTTTTTAAAATTGGAAAATATGAATCTTCAAAAGAAGAGCAAAAAATTTTAGAAGATTTATTATCTATTGCGAGGTCCGACCTTGCAATAAAATTCCAATACGCAAAAAAAATAAATTTTGAGGAGTTAAATTTAAATAAAATATTAGAAATTTTACAAAGGTATTTTAGGGATTTATTGCTTTTTAAAATCGGAGCCATAAAAAAAATGGAAGAAAATTTTTTTAATCATTATTCAATTCCAAGAGTAAGAAAAGTGATAAAACTAATTGAGAACATCAACCATCAATTAAATATTACTAATGTCAATCCTAAATTGGCCTTAGAAATAGTATTAATGGAAATGTAGTTGTTGGTGAGTAGTTAGTGGTTGGTAGTGAGTGGAAACTGCAAACTACAAACTGTAAACTGCAAACTAATTATGACTTATAAAGAATTTATCGATAAAGTAAAACCGGAATTTGAAAAAGCATTTAAATTTTTAGAAGGAGAATTGGCAAAAATCAGGACATCAAGGGCTTCACCAGCATTAGTTGAAGATATAGGAATTAATTATCTTGGTAATAAATTTACCATAAAACAATTAGCGGCCATTTCTTGTCCAGAGGCCAATCAAGTAGTTATACAGCCCTGGGACGTTTCTTATATAGAACCAATAGAAAAGGCAATTTTGCAATCTGGTTTGGGTATGTCTTCATCGGTTGATAAAAATGTTATAAGGTTAACATTACCTTTGCTCACACAAGAGTATAGGCTTAGCTTGGTAAAAATTTTAAACGAAAAATCAGAACAGGCGCGTCAGACCATGAGGCATTGGAGAGATGATGCTTGGAATAAAATTCAGCATGCCCAGAAAGAAAAAACTATTTCAGAAGATGATAAGTTCCGCGGTAAGGACAGCTTGCAGAAATTGATTGATGAGTACAGCAAAAAAATAAAAGATTTAATTGAGAAAAAAGAGAAAGAACTTTTGTAATGTTCTAATTGTTCAATCGGTTGCTTTGCAACCTTGTTCTAATTGTTCTAATTGAACGATTACAACAAGCGAAGCGATGCAACAACTACAACATGATTTTGACTTTACTTATTGCCTTTTTAAGCTTAATTGTTCTGATGATTATCCATGAGTTTGGCCATTTTATAATCGCAAAAAAATTTGGAATAAAGATTGAAGAATTCGGTATAGGTTATCCCCCGAGAATTTTTGGCAAGAAATTCGGCGAGACCCTATATTCTATAAATTTAGTGCCGCTCGGAGCGTTTGTTAAAATTTATGGAGAAGAAGGCGGATTAGATGATTACAGAAGTTTTTCAAATCTTAAAATATGGAAGAGGGTTTTAATTGTTTTAGGGGGTGTTATTGCTTTTTGGCTGGCTGCGATGATTATTTTTTCTGTTGTATTTTTAATTGGCGCTAGTGTTCCAATTGGAGATCAAGATATATCTGGCATAAGTGATACGAGTATCGAAATTTTGGCAATCCAAAAAGACTCTCCTGCAGAATTCGCCGGCTTAAAATCTGGCGACCAAATAATGAATGTAAATAGGATTTCCGATTTCCAAAAACTTGTGTTGGATAATAAAGGCAAACAAATGACTTTAACTGTTAATAGGGGTGGTAAAAATATTAATGTTAGTTTAACGCCCAGGGTTTCTTATCCTGAAGGTCAAGGTCCCACGGGAGTAGTTTTGGAAAGAATTGCCAATATCATTGAAAAATATCCCTGGTATAGAGCGCCGGTAGAGGGAACAATTTATACTGGAAAAATAACTTGGGAAGCCTTAAAAGGAATATATGGATTTTTTGCAAGCTTACTCAATGGCAAAGGAGTTCCTCCGGGGGCTGAATTAGCGGGTCCCGTGGGAATTGTAATATTTTTATCAAGGGCCGTAAATTATGGAGTAGGATTTTTCTTGTATTTTATAGGTTCGCTTACCGTGTTACTTGCTATATTTAATTTGTTTCCAATTCCGGCATTAGACGGCGGCAAACTTTTATTTTTGATAATTGAAAAAATCAGAAAAAAACCCGTCCCAGTAAAATGGGAGCAGGGAATTACTATCACATTTTTTATTTTATTGATAACGATGTCGCTTTTCGTGACAGTTAAATTCGATATCCCCCGCGTCGTAGACTTCTGGAAAGCCAGCCTATAATTTAATTTGAAATTTGAAATTTACAATTTGCCTGCCTGTGCGCGAACGCACGCAGACAGGAAATCAGTTTGAAATATTTTAAAAAATAATAAGATATCTATTCTCAAATTCTCAAGAATTTGAGAATAGATTTAAAGGCGTTATGGATAAAAGTTATTACCAATTAGAAAGAATTGTTAAAGGCGTTGCTAATCATAGACGTATTGAAATTTTAGAGCTATTAAAAAAGAGACCGGAACTTTCGGTTGCGGATGTTTCAGAGGTTTTAAATGTTAATTTTAAGACAATATCGGAACATATCAGAAGATTGGCAATTGCGGGATTTGTTTTGAAGAGATCAGATGGCAATAATGTTCGCCATAAATTAACAAATAGGGGATTAACTATTCTCAAATTCTTGAGAATAATAGAATAGTTTTATAGATATAATTTAGGTATAACTAATAAATAACCAAAATAAATTTATGCCACTATTTAAAGCATCTAAAAATAAACTAATAAAGATTAAAGAAAAATATTTACAATTTTATATCGGCTATAGAATAGTGGATAGTCATATAAACTTTTGCTCAGTTAGTTTTTATAAAGAAAAATTAAGAATAGGTATTTTACTGCCAGATAAGAATTTAGAGGATCCCAAGAAGTGGATTAAGAAATTTCCAAAGTCGTTTAATTTCGCTAAGAATTTAAAGACATTTAATATAAGTTCAGAAAAAGACATAAGATATGCTATGAATTTAATCGAGCAATCTTACGAATTTAATAAAAATAGATAATTTTAAATTATAATATTTATATATGAGAGTGCAATTTAATACAATTTTTACTCAATATCCGGACGGATCTCTCGAACCAAAACAAAGAATTAGGGTTAGCGGCGTTGAGTTTGGTCCAGGAGTTCGTTTTAATAGAGGGGTTTCTTTCGGTGGAATTGATTTTACTCAATTCATTGATCATGACTTGGAAATTGAAACTGATGGTGAAGTTTCAGTAATAAAAGGTATTTATTAATATGGCAAAAGAAGATTTAAAAGTAAAAATTCCAGATCCTTCGGAAGAATTTATGAAGAGACTTGATAAATTGTTTTTTCTTGTTATAGGAGCTATGTTAATTGGTTTTATTTCTTTATTATTTATGGTAGCCGGAATAGTTATTGAGACATGGAGATTTAATTCTTCTGTATACAAGGAATCACAACAGTTAAAATTACAAGAAGATAATGTGAAAAATACAGCAGATTACGAAAAATCAATTTTAGAAATTTTAAAAAATATAAATAATAAAATTACGAAATAAATTTTTAAATTTATGTTGCAATCCAAATTATTCTATAAAACTACAAAGAACAAAACTGCGTCTGCGGATTCGGTTTCGCATGACCTTTTAACGCGGGCGGGATATATAGACCAGCTAATGGCAGGGGTTTATAGTTTCTTGCCGTTGGGTTTTAAAGTTTTAAAAAATATTGAAAATATAATTAGAAAAAATATAGAAGAAATCGGCGGACAGGAAATTTTAATGCCAGTTTTACAGCCAAAAGAAAATTGGCAAAAAACAGGTAGATGGGATAGTTTGGATATTTTATTTAAAGTCAAAGGGTCGGGCGACAAAGAATACGCTTTAGGGCCGACGCATGAAGAAGTGGTTGCGCCTTTGGCAAAAAGATTTATATTTTCTTATAGAGATTTACCATTTTCTGTTTTTCAAATTCAGACAAAATTCAGAGATGAACTGCGGGTGAAATCAGGAATTTTAAGAACAAGGGAATTTTTAATGAAAGATTTATACTCTTTTCACGCAAACCAAGCAGATCTGGATAAATATTATGAAGTGGTGGCAAAATCTTATGAGAAGATTTTTAAAGAATGCGGCATTGGAAAATTAACCCATAGAACATTGGCAGGTGGCGGAAGTTTTTCAAAATATTCAGACGAGTTTCAGACAATTACAGAAGCAGGAGAAGATATAATTCATATTTGTAAAAAATGCTTCATGGCTATAAATAAAGAAATAATTTCTGAAAATAAAATTTGTCCAAAGTGTAAAAATACTGAATTTGAAGAAAAAAAAGCAGTTGAAATTAGCAATATTTTTAAGTTAGGAACAGGATTTTCTAAACCTTTTGAGTTGCAATTTACAGATAGAGATGGTCAGGATAAATCTGTTTTGATGGGATGTTATGGAATTGGTTTATCAAGGCTAATGGGCGCTGTGGTGGAAGCGAACCACGATGAGAAAGGAATAATTTGGCCTAAATCGATAGCGCCGTTTTTAGCGCATTTACTACAAATAGAAAATAAGCCAAAAGTTAGAAAAGCGGCTGAAAAAATATACAAAGATTTGAAAAAAGAAAATATTGAGGTACTATATGACGATAGACAAAATAAATTTGCGGGAGAAAAATTTGCAGAGGCAGATTTAATTGGTATTCCATATAGGGTGGTGGTATCAGAAAATACATTGGCAAAGGGTTCGGCGGAAGTTAAAAAGAGGAATCAAAACAAAGTTCAGTTAGTTAAGACTGGCCAGTTGAGAAAATTTCTAATTTCTAATTTCTAATTCATAATTTCTATTAAATATCCAGTTTATAATTTTAAAAACGTTGTCGTGTTTGAAAATTGACGTGTTGAAAATTGTAAATTGATAATTGAAAATTCGTTATTATGCTCAAAAAATTTAAAGATTTATTTTCTTTTTTATCGTTGGACATGGCTATTGATTTGGGTACGGCTAACTCTTTGGTATATGTTAAAGATAGGGGAATAATAATCAACGAGCCGTCAGTGGTAGCCGTCAATAACAAAACCGGCCAGATTTTAGCAATTGGAGAGGAAGCTAAAAGAATGGTTGGCCGTACCCCTTCATATATTACTGCCACCAGGCCTTTAGTTAACGGCGTAATTTCTGAATTTGAGGTCACAGAGCAAATGTTAAAATATTTTATTGAAAAAGCGGTGCATGGTAGCAAAAAAAATTTTGGGTTTAGATATTTACCGCGGATTATTATAGGTATTCCCTGCGGAGTTACAGAGGTTGAGAGAAAAGCGGTCAGAGATGCCGCTAAAAACGCTGGAGCCAGAACCGTATTTTTAATAGAGGAGCCTTTGGCATCGGCAATCGGCGCTAAGCTTCCCATACAGGAAGCCGGGGGAAATTTTATAGTTGACATTGGCGGTGGCACCACAGAAGTTGCGGTAGTATCTTTAGGCGGTATTGTTGCCTTTAAAAGTTTAAGAGTCGCCGGAGATAAGCTTAATGATGATATTATTCAGTTTGCCCAAAAAGAATATAAACTTTTAATCGGAGAAAGGACGGCAGAATCGATTAAAATAAATATTGGTTCGGTGCTCCCACTAAAAGAAAAAAAAGAAATGCCAATGCGTGGCAGGAATTTAATTACCGGTTTGCCAGAAGAAGTGGTGGTTTTTAACGATGACATACAAAGGGCGATGGAAAAATCAATAAGGCAGATTTTATTTGCCATTAAAACAACTATTGAAGAGACTCCGCCAGAGCTTTTAGCGGATATTATGACCAATGGTATTTATTTAGCCGGCGGCGGATCATTATTAAAAGGGCTTGACATTTTAATCTCTAGAGAGACAAAAATGCCTTGCCAAATTATTGATGATCCTTTGACTTCGGTGGTCAGAGGATCGGGCATTGCTTTAGAAAATATAGAAACTTTGGCAAATCTGGTTGCTAAAGATGAAGAATGGGGAGCGCCCGTTTGACGCTCGGTTATTTAGTTATAAAAACAGCCCAGAGAATTCCTTTCTCTGGGCTTTTGGTTTCAATTCAACTCTGGGGAAGGTTGAATAGCGACTACCATCTGAGCCTGTTTTCCTTCCATTAAACATTTTAAGCACAAGCCATCAATAGCGTTTGTGCTATTGTAGTAATCTTTTTGCGGAGTGCAGATGTATTCTTCTTTACAATTTTCACACCGCACTTTTTTCCAGCAAGGCGACCATTCTTTCATGACATTCTCCTTTTATGTCTATGCCGAGGTGATTGTCAAAGGGCAACGTACCCTTATACCTTAATTGTACACCCATCAAGCGGGCTTGTCAATAGTTGAGAAGATTTGTCAAGTCTGGTAAGATTAGAAAATAGAAAATAGTAAATAGAAAATAGAATTTCGTGTTTCGTATTCTAGATTCTATTTTCTATTTTCTAGATTCTAAAAGTATGATTTCAAAAGAAGAAGTAATACACATTGCTAAACTAGCTCGGTTAGAATTGACTGAAAAAGAAATAGAAAAGATGCAAAAAGATTTGTCAGCAATTTTGGATTACTTTAATGTGCTTAAAAAAGTTCCAAAGTTAAAAAATGGTAAAAAAAATAATTTAAATACATCTCTAATTCGCGCGAATAAGGGTATAAGGAGGGATGGGGTGGGCCAAAAGAGTTCCAGCTTGGCAAATAATTTAGTGCAATCCGCTCCCGACAAAAAGGAGGGATATATTAAAGTTAAAGCGGTGCTTTAACGAGGTTCTAATGTTCTAATTGTTATAACTGTTGTAATGAACGACGAAAAGCGAAGCGGCAATTACAACAACTAGAACAATTACAACAATTCCAACATGGATATTCTTGATCTAACAATCAAACAACTTCACGAAGGTTTTTTAAAAAAGCAATTCTCTTCCGTTGAGGTTACAGAGGCTTATTTAGAGCAGATTGAAAAAAAAGATAAAGATATCGGTGCCTACTTAACTATTACTGAAAAATTAGCCATAACACAAGCAAAAAATGCAGATAAAATAATCTCATCCAGAAAAGATTTTCCTTTATTGTGCGGCTTGCCTTGCGCCATTAAAGATAATATATTAGTTGAGGGTGAAAAATGCACCGCCGGATCAAAAATTCTGGAAAATTATCTTGCTCCCTACGACGCAACCGTAATCAAAAAATTAAAAAAAGATGGCGCGGTCATTTTGGGTAAAACAAATTTAGACGAATTTGCCATGGGCGCCTCTACTGAAAATTCAGCTTTCAAAAAAACTAAAAACCCAAACGATTTGACTCGAGTTCCGGGAGGCAGTTCTGGGGGGTCGGCGGCGGCCGTTTTGGCTAAAGAATGTTGTTATGCTCTGGGGACGGATACAGGAGGTTCAATCCGCCAGCCAGCTTCTTTTTGCGGGGTGGTGGGGTTGAAGCCTACTTATGGATCAGTGTCTCGTTACGGGTTAGTTGCCTTTGCCTCTTCTTTGGATCAAGCTGGACCTTTGGCAAAAAATGTTGAAGACGTTAAAATTATTTTTAATGTTATTTCAGGAAAAGATTATTTAGACGCAACTTCTGTTTATTATAAATTTAAAGAGTCAAATAAAAGAATAAAAGGATTAAAAATAGGAGTTCCAAAAGAGTATTTCAAAAAAGGCATTGATAAAGAGGTTGAAAAAATAATAAAAAACGCTATAAAAAAAGCAGAAGATAATGGAGCAAAAATTATTGAAATTAGCTTACCTAATTCAGACTATGCCTTGGCTTGCTATTACATATTAGCTCCCTCGGAGGCATCGGCTAATTTAGCAAGATACGATGGCATAAAATATGGATTTTCAGAACCGGCGGAAAATTTATTAGGCACTTATCTAAAAAGCAGAGGCAATGGTTTTGGTCCAGAGGTAAAAAGAAGAATTATGCTTGGCACTTATAGTTTGTCTTCTGGTTATTATGATGCCTATTATAAAAAAGCCCAGGAGGTGAGGCGGTTGATTAAAGAAGATTTTAAAAAAACATTTGAAAAAGTCGATTTAATCATGGGGCCAACCTCTCCCTCTCCAGCTTTTAAAATAGGAGAAAGAACCGATAACCCATTATCTATGTATTTAGCTGATATTTATACTGTCTCTGTGAATTTAGCCGGTCTGCCAGCCATTTCTTTGCCTGCAGGGAAAATCGGCAAATTACCAGTTGGTCTCCAGATTATAGGAAATTATTTTGAGGAAAATAAAATCCTAGTGGTTGCGGGGGAAATGGAAAGAATGTTAAAATTAACTTAGTGAGTAGTTTGTAGTGAGTAGTGAGTAGAACAAAAAAGTCTACAAACTACAAACTATAAACTACAAACTCGCACATGATGAGTTGGGAACAACTATACGACTATTTCGGGATAAGAGATTTTATTTATTTTATTTCTTCTTTTGCCATTCAAGATCAGCTTTTACCAGCAAAGATAGTTTTTATTTTATTCACTCTATTCTTTTTGGTAGCGGTAATCTATTTTTATGCTAAAAGCAGTTACTTGAAATATAATTTTTTAGAAGATGTGGTGGAATTTTTTTCCTGGCAGTCTTATGGGTCAAGAGAGGCTAATAAACATTGGCAGAAGATTGCAAAAATTATTGAGTCGGGAAACGAAAGTCAATATAAGTTGGCAATAGTAGAGGCAGATGATTTTTTATATAAAACTTTAGAGGATAGAGGATACGAAGGCGATACTTTTGAAGAACTGCTTGAAAACTCTAGAAAAAAAATGCTGCCTGAATTTGAAGATATTTTATTTGCTCATCAGATAAGAAATTCTATAATATATGATTCTGATTATAAGTTAGATTTAGAAGTTGCCAGAAGAGTTTTAAATAGCTATGAAAAGGCGATTAAGAATGCATAAGAATTATAGCGAATTTTCAATTTTTCCGCCAGAGGCGGATCCGCCTCTGGCGGACAATCAATTTTCAATGAGTAGGTGTCAAAATTTTGCAAAGCAAAACTTTGATAGATTTAAATCATAAATTTAAAATCTTAGGCTATAAATCATCTTATAAATCCTATACCAGCTGACCAAATTATGGTGCTCAAAGCCACGAGAGTTATTAAAATAATCCAGGTTATTTGAAAAACTTTTTTTGACTTCATAAGTTTAAGAATATAGAATCTAGAAAGTAGAATCTAGAACGCGAACGTTAAAAATTCTATTTTCTAATTTCTACTTTCTATTTTCTAACCTAATGGTAGCAGATTTTAAAAAAAAGAAAAATAATCTATTAAAACAGTGTATATTGATAATGGGAGGATTTTTAATGTTATTGGTTCTCATTGTGTTGATTATTGCCAATATGAGAATTTATCAAAAGAGAGAAAAGCTTGTTTCTCAGATTGAAAATTTAAAAAATAAAATACAATATCTGCAAAATAAAAACAACGATTTAAAAGATAGCATATCACAAATAAATAATGACGAATATATAGAAAAAATCGCAAGAAAAGAATTATCTTTACAAAAACCGGGAGAAAAAGTGTTTTCTTTTATAAAAGAATCAAGCCAACAAGAAGAAAGTAACCAAAGTCAGAAAGATTTTTTACAAAATTGGCTCGGTTGGATAAGTAATAATTGGAATTGGATCAAATCTAATTTTTAAATATTTTATGCGGGTATAGTATAGTGGTAGTACGCGACCTTTGTTCACCCCCCACCAATTTATGCGAAAGTAGTATAGTGGTAATATGCAACCTTCCCAAGGTTGAGATGCGGGTCCGATTCCCGTCTTTCGCTCCAAGATTAGACTTTCCGGTTTTTGACCGACGAATCGGTGGGCGGCACTTCGTGCCGCCCACCGAATGGCTCTCAAAAAGCCGTCTTGTTTTGTAGTGGAGTATATTTACGACCTCGCTATAACCTATTTTATCAAAAATCTCTGACCAAAGGAAGCCGCCCCGCCGCCACTCGCTAACGCTCGCCCAACCAAAGAAAAGTTTTGTTTTCCTTTTAGAAGAAAAATTGGCCGCGCGCAAAAATCTTTTTCAATTAAGGAAGAAATTTTGCGGGTTTTAGCGCGAGGCGTAAGCCAAGCGGCGGAGCCGCTGGGGTGGACGTCGCTTCTGCGACGCGGAGCCCCGCCACGCCCTCGCTTCGGCTGCGGAAAGTTGCGGGAAGTTGATAAATTAGATACAATACAGTTACTTATGAATGGAAATTCTAAATCAAAAATTAACGACTTAAATCTGGACGAATGGAAAGAATATCAGGATATTCTAACCGATAGCTTGTGGTTGATTGGCGAGCGCGACAAATCCGGCGCGCACAACAACGCCTATCACGGCAATTTCATTCCGCAAATTCCGAATCAAATGATGCGGAGGTTCACTAAAAAAGGCGATGTCGTTTTGGACGCTTTTTTGGGCCACGGCACAACATTGATTGAATCAAAAAGATTGGGGCGACACAGCATAGGAGTTGAACTAATACCAGAAGTAGCACAATCTGCGATACAAAATATCAACCGCGAGCTTCCGAATGGAGGGAAGGTTTTTACGGAAGTTATTGTCGCTGACAGCACAACAAGAGAAGCTCGGGAAAAAGTTTTGGACGCTCTAAAAAAGATGGGCCAAAAAAGCGTCCACATGGTTATTTTACATCCTCCTTATCACGATATAATTAAATTCAGCAACAAGAAAGAGGATTTATGCAACGCCGCGACGGTTGAAGAATTTACTACAAAGTTCGGCGATGTGATAGAAAACTTTTCCGATCTGTTAGACCGGAACAGATATTTGGCTATCGTTATCGGCGATAAGTACACAAACAGCGAATGGGTGCCGCTCGGCTTTTATCTTATGCAGGAAACGCTAAAGCGCGGGCAGGGCTTGAAGCTCAAAAGTATTCTCGTAAAAAATATGGTGAATAATCGCGCGAAATTGAATCAGGAGCATTTGTGGCGCTATCGCGCACTTGTCGGCGGCTTCTACATTTTTAAACACGAATACATTTTAGTTTTCAAAAGACAGTAATATGAATAATCAAGTAAAAATTGGATGGTGGGAGAAAATTTTATGGTGGGAAATTGTCTTGTATCTTATAGTTGGATTCTTCATTTTTTTGTTGATTATTGATTTAGGCGTTAGTTTATATTTAAATTTTTTCTGCCCAGATATAGATTATTTTATCGTTCATTATCCCTGGGGTAATTGGTATGTTAAAAATTATTGTGGCACAATACCTTAATCAATATGTTGGTTTCCAAAAAAGAACTATCAAATTTAAAATTGAAGGCGGTAAAGGTCGATGACCTGAAAGAGCTTGTGGTGAGTGTTGGCGTTGAGCCGAAAGGTAGCGCCGGTGACCTCATCAAAAAACTTATCGGCCTCCCCCAGAGTAAAATTGATTCTTTTATTAAAACAAAATATCAAGCACAGGTTGAAGGGCGGCAAAAGCTGGTTTCTGATAGCGAGCTTATCCGAGAAGTTCAAAAGGTAACTGATTTTAACTGGGGCGTAGTACAGGGACAACTAGACCAGAAAATACAAGCCGAATATGTCAGAAAGTTTTTTCGCTACGAGGATTTAATCAGTGGCGTAAAAAGCAAACTTCATGATGATGTAACTTCTTATGTCATAGCGACTTGGTATAATCACTGGACAACCGTTTTAATTGAAGATCATATAGGATTACACTCGAAAATAGTGCCTACGCTTAAAAATAATTTTGGCGTTGATATTTTCTTTGACGGACAGCCCTTTGACTTAAAAACAACTTATCTGCCGCGTGGCTACCCGATTGAAGAAGCGATTAAAAATCCGAGACAGCTGGCAATTTGGATGTATGAGAACCAAGGAGCGCAACGCTTCGGCGCAGATAACCGGCTATTTGTAATCCTTGCGGATAAAAATAACTTGGACCAAAGCTGGAAATTGAAAAGGGATTTTGATTTTGTCTTTGGGAAAATTGACCAGTTTTTCAACGAGGCAACAGTGTCGCCCAAAGACGAAATAGTTTTCACTTTCAAGAAAAAGACCTATACTACTATTTCCAAAGTGTTAATAATCACAAAATAATTATGGAAAATTGGACATTAACTTGGACAAAACTAACAGGGCTCAAAGAAAATTCGGTTAAAATACTCGCCGACAACTTGCCGGGGGTTTATCGTCTTTCTCACGAAGCGGAGGATGGCAATTATTATGTTTTCTATGTTGGTAAAGCCGAGGATATAAAAAAGCGGTTATTAGAGCATTTGTCGTCGAGCGAAAAGAATGTATGTATTAAAAATTATTTGTCAACCAAAAATTGTTTCTTTCGATACGCAAAAATAACCCAATCTTATATCAGGGATGCGGTCGAGAGACAAATGTATAAACAATATGAGCCGAGTTGTAATGAGAACGAACCCGAAGGACGTGATGATGTAAAAGTAAATCTAACATGACTCTTACTATTTGCGTTGTAGCGAAAGACGGAATTGTGCTTGCATCAGATAGCCGCGCAAGTGCTTTTTTGACAAGTAACGACACAGTAAAAAAGGTTTTTAAATTGGACGATCATAACGCGGTAGGTATTGCTGGGGACGGCCCCTTGGCGATGCATTTTTTTGACACAATCGCTAGTGATTTGAACTTTCGCAATGGAGTGTCTGTTTTAGTAGAACAGATGCGCTCGTTAGGCAAGGCGCGCTTTGATGAATTTTTCTCTCACCAAACTCCTAAAGACCGACCCTCATTGAGTATTATCCTTGCTGGTTATATGCCGGACGGAAAGCCGGAAATATATGTTCTGAATAGCAATGATAACTTTGTTCCCCGCAAAAGCCCTACCGGATTTGAATGTATAGGTATACCGATTATCGCAAATTATTTACTGAATCGTTTGTATGAGGCGGAAATTACAACGCAACACGCTGCGGAACTTGCAACTTTTTGTATCAAGGAAACAAGTTCGCAGGACAACAGGGTAGGCGGTCCAACTCAAATATCTACTTTTTCTAATACTAAGCAATATGCAGAATTATCGCACGAAGAAATTGAAAAAATAGAGAAAAAATGCGACCAGTTCCGACTTTTGCAGAAAGGTAATTTTTATCCCGAAGATACCAGTGGTGGTGCTACTACCTCGCAGGACGCAACACAACAACAATAAGGTAACCTTTTCCGTCGCGCTTCGCGCGGTTTGGCCAAGGTGAGCGGGCAAAAAATGGAGGGGATGAGGGGGAGGAAATTTTTTGCCCGCGAGCCGTTGCGGTTTTTGTGTCGCGCCTGCGGCGCGGAAGCAGTCGGGCCTCGAAGGAAAGCGCTACGCACTTCCTACAGAGCAAGCAAAAAGAAAGAATTTTTGTTTACCCCGTAGCATCCTGAGCGAAGCGAAGGATTGCTATGGGGCCCGCCCGCCGGACGGCGGAGAAATTTGGTGTGGATAACTCCCACTTGCTCTAATTTATAATATGAATTACAATTCATATTATGAATCCCGTTAGTGACAACCCCAAATTCTATTATGTTTATATACTGCGAAGTAAAAAGACTGGTGATTGGTATACCGGGTGCACTTCAGATTTACGGAAGCGCTTTAAGCAACACAATGCAGGTGAATCCAGCTCATGGACGAAAGGTCGAACTCCGTTTGAATTGATTTACTACGAAGCATATAGACATTCTAAAGATGCTTACGCAAGAGAAAAACAGATTAAATCAGGACCTGGAAAGCGTTATATGCGTGAACGCTTAAAGCGCTTCCTGTCACTAACGGGATGAAACGCATTGATTTAGATAAACCTCACCAGTTTTTCTTTGAAACCCTCGGCAATAAAACACGATGGGATATTATCCATCTCCTTTTGAATAAACCGTATCGAGCCACCGATATCGCCGAAAAACTTGGCTACGAGCAAAGCCTTGTTTCTCATAATTTACGCCGTCTTGAAACTTGCGGCTTTGTAAAAGTAAAAACAAATAGTACCGAGAGAATCTATTACCTCAATAAAAAAACTATCGGGCCTCTTTTGAAATTAGTCGATAACCATGTAAGTAAATTTTGCAAAAAAGTATGTTGCTAATCTGGCTAATCTGGCTAAAAAAATATTGGGGTAATCTTCTTTTGATTAGTTTTGGACTAGGGGGAATTATTGCCGCATTTTATGTCGCAAATTTTTTCAAGCAGGAAGAGATTGATATCCGCTCTCAAAAACCAATTATTTTTTGCCAACCAGAAAATGCAGAGCCAGAAAAACAAAAATGTTATTTCACTTCCCATGTTGATGTCTATCTTACTATCAAAAGCTGGGGACAGGAGAAAACACTTCCTTTTGAAACAGGAAATCTAACGAAAAGTCATCTTCACGCAGAAAAAAATAAAATTCATTGGCATGGCCTCATTCCAGTTGATCCAAAAAAGAAAGAATTTGAGGATAAGACCCAGCTTACTTTAGGGCAAGCCATGGATGATTTAGGCATACCTTTTGATAAAGATCGTTTGTACAATTTCAAAAACGGTGATTTGGGACCAAATGAAAAACCAGGAATACTTAAGATGTTTATTAACGGTCAACCCAGCTTTGAATTCAGAGATTATGTAAGAAAACCAGAAGACCATATTGAAGTCATTTTTGATGATATAAAATATGAATGAACAACAAAGCAGAACTTTTTTAATACTTCTTAGCATTTTCCTCTTTATTGCTTTTGGAAGTAGCCTGGCTTGGTTATCTCAACAAACCGCTCTCGCAACTGGGAGTTTTGGTTTTTTCTTGTTTTTGGCCTATACGGCGGGTATGTCCATGATTATCCTTCCCTGCACTCTGCCGCTTGTCTTTGTTATTATACCCCTCGCCTCTGGCAAGGGTTACAAAAAAGGATTTTTCATGGCCCTGCTTTTTGGTCTTGGCATCACTCTTACTCTCACTTTGTATGGCTTTGCTCTTGGTTGGGTGGGAAAGTTTTTTGGATTGGACAGGCAAATTTCCGGCGCGGTATCAGCACCTGTAATTCTTCCGATCATCGCCATTCTTGCCTACGTCTTTGGACTATCGGAGTTGGGCGTTTTAAGATTGCGCCTTCCCGCATTCAACCTTCCGCAATTTATTCAAAAGCAAAGTGATTACGCCAAAAGTCTATTGATGGGACTTATATTAGGCAACGCAGGTGTTGCTTGCCCCAATCCGCTTTTTTATGTGCTTCTCCTTTATATCGCCGGACTGGCAGATCCTTTTAGTGGCGCTGCTCTTGGCTTTGCCCATGGGCTGGGACGGGCGACGCCCGTCTTTCTC
>Ga0213870_1000593_pt1 | contig 16823 bp, 17 predicted proteins | sample WICALVC2017_Meta_FD_160119 | JGI IMG/M metagenome (GOLD analysis project Ga0213870, IMG submission 160119) | Freshwater microbial communities from subterranean cave lake in Wind Cave National Park, South Dakota, United States - WICALVC2017 | ecosystem: Environmental > Aquatic > Deep subsurface >... | reverse complement strand
CCGTCGAGCTCTTCGACTACGTCGTGATCGCCACGTCCTACCACGACCAGGCTGGCAAGGACTGGGAGAACATCGAGTGGCTTCGCGCCATCGATCCCTACGTCCTCGGCTTCAAGAGGGGTGTCCCGTTCTTCTTCGTTCTCGCGAGGTTCAGCGACGCCGGCACGTTTCCGCTCTTCAACGAGCTCGTGGCCGACACCGTGGAATTCCTGCGGGCGCGCAAGGAGAAACTCAACGGCTTCAACCAGATCAAGCGTCCGTATTGGTGCCACACGGACAAGCAGAAGAAAATGGGCCACGACCCCTTCGGGGACTACCTGAAGCAACACGTTGACCAGCTTCTCGCCGCATTTGAGGCGGGAAACCTGTTCGACTGGCTGCGCCAGGAGGAGGTCGCGATAGCGACCAAGTAGTACAACACAGTCGGCAAGGCCGACGCATGGGGCTCATCTTTCGAGGTGAGCCCCTATTTCTTTTTTTCAAAATCTCAAAGAACAAATCAATCATTGCGAAAACAAATATTTTCATCTATGATTCACTTGTATTTGTTTTCGCAATTGTCGGCGCAAACTTTCCGAAGCGAGGGCGACGCGGGAAGGAAAGAGAGACGGGGGAAAGGAATTCCCGCGCCGCCCGAGCGGTCGGGAATTTTTCAGGAAATGGTTTCGAGCCGTACTGTAAAGATACACAAATAAAAATCCCCAAAATGGGGATTTTTAGAAGTGCAAATTGTCATACGCTCTCCACCATACTTTCTTTTTATGGATTTTGAAGAGCTGGGTGTATCATATCATATGAACCCACGCAAATGGTTTGCATCAAGTTTTGTTTTATGGTAAAAATAATTGAAATAGAAAAACAAAAACGCATTATGGTCAAATTATTTTTATTGAGGCACTCAAAATCGCAGTGGAATTTAGACAAAGAGTTTGCCGGGTGGGTTGACAATCCTTTATCAAAAGAAGGGATTTTGGCGGTAAAAGGGATTGCAGGAAAGTTAATAAATGAAAAAATTGATGTTGTTTATACCTCTTCTTTAATTAGGAACAAGGAAACAGTGTTAAGAATTTTTGAAAATTTTCCTAATAAATATCCGCTTTTTATTCATTTAGACGGCGGCAATATGGAAAAGTGGGGTAATTTTACAGATATGAATCAAGACGACGTGCCAGTTTATGTTTCACAAAATCTAAATGAAAGGTATTACGGAAAATTACAGGGATTAAATAAAGATGAAACAGCAAAAAAATATGGCCAAGAATTGGTGCATTTATGGAGAAGGGGATTTAAAGAAAAACCGCCCGGCGGAGAATCTTTAAAAGATGTTTATAAAAGAGCGGTGCCATTTTTCAAAAAATATATTGAAAGAGATTTGACGGACGGAAAGAATGTTTTAGTGGTGGCAAGTCATAATAGTTTAAGGGCTATCGTAAAATATATTGAAAATATTTCTGATAAGGATATTAGAGATGTTGAACTGCCTTTCGGAGGTTTAGTGAATTATAAATTTGAAAGCGGCAAATTGATAAGATTGCGTTAATTTTTTTTTGTAATATAATAAGAGTAAAATGAAATTAAATATTAAATTATGATTACTATTTATACCACTCCCACCTGCGTCTATTGCAATACCTTAAAAAAATATTTGGGTTCAAAAAATATCGAATTTGAAGAGATAGATGTTTCTTTAGATGAAAAAGAATTAGAAAAAATGGTAAGTATTTCTGGACAGATGGGGGTGCCGGTAATTGATATTGACGGAAATATAGTAATTGGTTTTAATAGAAACAAGATTGATGAACTATTAAATCTTAAATAATGTATTTTTGCTACGAAATACGAAAACGTACGAATATACGAAAAAGATTACAAAAACACTTTCGTATATTCGTAATAAATTCGTATTTCGTAGCCAAATTATGACGAAAATTGCAATCAATGGTTTTGGTCGTATTGGACGCCAAACATTCAAGAGGATAATAGAAAAATATCCGGGTTTAGGTGTGGTGGCGATTAATGATTTGACCGATACTAAAACTTTGGCTCATCTTTTAAAATACGATTCTAATTACGGAATTTTTAATCAAGAAATAAATTTTGGCAAAGATTTTATTTCAGTTAATGGGAAAAAGTATAAAGTGTTAAGCGAAAAAGATGCAGAAAGACTGCCTTGGAAAAAATTGGACGTTGATGTTGTATTGGAATGCACGGGATTTTTTACTGATTATAGGAGCGTAAAAAAGCACATAGAAGCTGGCGCTAAAAAAGTGATTATTTCAGCGCCAGCCGATGAAAAGACCATTCCAGAATTTATTTTAGGTGTCAATGCCGATGATTTAGATATTAAAAAGGTTGAGGTGATGAGTATGGGTTCTTGCACCACTAATTGCTTAGCAGTTATGGTTAAGGTTTTAGACGACAATTTTAAAATTGAAAAGGGATTTATGACTACGGTTCATAGCTACACTAATGATCAAAGAATCCTTGATATGTCCCATGAAGATTTAAGGAGAGCTCGGGCGGCGGCAGTAAATATCATTCCCACTACTACCGGAGCAGCTAAGTCAATTGGTAAAATCATTCCAAGGTTAGATGGTAAGTTAGATGGCATTGCTCTTAGGGTGCCAACTCCAATTGTTTCGGTTTTAGATTTAATTGTTCAAGTCAAAAAACCTGTCAATAAAGAAGAAGTCAATGAAGTTTTTAGAAAAGCCGCTCAACACAATAACTTTAAAGGAATTTTAAGGGTTGAGGAAAACGAATTGGTTTCTTTAGATTTTAAGGGAGATTCTTATTCAGCAATTATTGATCTGCCCCAAACAATGGTTAATGGAAATTTAATAAAGGTGGTAGGTTGGTATGACAATGAGTGGGGCTATAGTTGCAGACTCGCTGAATTTGCAGATTTTGTTGGCAAAAATTAAAATAAAAATCTTTTTGTATTATGCGACAAACAGTCCCGTGGTTCGTACCACGGGACTGTTTCGTTTATGTGAATATAAAAAATGTAAGCTATGCCATATTTTAAAACGTTTTAAAATATGGTATATTTTGATATATTTTATTGTGCGATAATAAAGCAAAATTGCCATAAATTCCACGGCCGTGAAATTTATGGTAACTTTCATTTTATTATAATAAGCAATATAAAAGTAAGAGAGCTTTTTGTTTTAAAAAAAATAGTGTAAAATGAGCAAATGCTAAGAAATTTTTTCAGGAATTACGTTTATCCGATTGCAACTTTAACCGGTGGCATTATTGGAGTCGGATTTTTATCTCTGCCATACATTACCTTAAAGGTTGGTATTTTTGCTATGCTTTTTTATTTTATAATTTTAACGTCTCTGGTTTTATTTTTACATTTAATATTTGGTCAAATTTGCCTAAAAACTCCTGATTTTAAAAGATGGCCAGGATTTGTCGGATTTTATTTAGGAACAACAGCAAAAAAAATAATATTAGTTTCAATGATTTTTGGGTCTTTTGGAGTTTTGTTGGCCTACTTATTGATTGGCGGGCAATTTTTTTGGGCAATATTTAGTCCTTTTTTTGGAGGCGATGTTTTAAATTATATTTTAATTTATTTTATACTGGCTAGTATTTTTATTTATTTTGGAGTAAAGATGATTTCAAGATTTGATTTTTTTGCTTTAATGTTTTTATTTTTAGTTTTATTTTTGATATTTTTCAAAGGATTTTCACAAGTAAATTTAAGTGATTTTTTTACCAATACATTGGGTGATTGGAAAACATTTTTTCTACCTTACGGCGCTATCATTTTTTCTTTATGGGGGACCGGTTTTATACCAGAAGTGGAAGAAATGATTCGAGGCAATAAAGGATCTTTAAAAAAAATAATTGCAATATCCATTTTGTTAGCATCTGTTTTTTATCTTTTATTTATTTTTTTGATATTAGGAATTTCAGGTAGTCAAACTACTGATTCGGCTCTTTCGGGATTGAAAAACTTTTTAGGACAAGAGATTTACTTAGTAGCGCTTTCTATTGGCGTAATAACCACTTTTTTAGCTTTTATAGCCCAAGGACTCTTATTGAAAAAGGTTTTTATGTATGATATGGGCGTTAAAGAATTTCCAGCTTGGTGTTTGACCTGTTTTTCTCCGCTGGCGCTTTTTTTATTAGGATTTAATTCTTTTATCCCATTAATATCTTTTGTTGGCGGAGTTTTTTTAGGCATAGATGGTGTTTTAATTTTACTTATTTATCAAAAAATAGGCGGCAATAAAACAATAGCTTATCCCTTAATGTTGGTTTTTATGTTAGGAATTATTTATTCAATAGTGTATTTCGTAAAATAGAAGTGAGTAGTTTTCAATGAGTAGTTTGTAGTCGTTACTACTCACTAAAAACTACGAACTACGAACTAATTATGGAGTGGTATTTTGTAGTATTCATACTTATATTTTCTTTTTTTATTCTTTCATGGTTGAGTTCTCACTTAATTAAATCTTTGGTTCAAATCGCAAAATATTTGCATTGGCGGGAATTTATCATCGCTTTTTTTGTAATAGCTTTTGCCGCTTCGTTGCCGAATTTGTTTGTTGATCTTAGCGCTGTCCTACAACATAAACCAGAACTTGCCTTTGGAGATATAATCGGAGGCAATTTAGTTGATCTGACTCTTGTTTTGGCAATCGCGGTCTTTTTTACCAGAAAGGGACTTTCAGCTGAGAGCGAAATGGTCCAAAAAAGCGCCCTCTTTACTACAGCCATTGCCATTCTGCCTTTATTTTTAATTTGGGACGGTAGATTAGACAGGGCGGACGGGGCAGTTTTAATGTTAGCATTCTTTTTTTATACTTGTTGGCTTTTCTCAAAAAAAGAAAGATTTAAAAAGATTTATAACGACAGTGATCACAATCCGATCAAAGACTTCAAAACTTTTTTGATTAATTTTGTAAAAATAATTATTATTCTAATCATGCTTTTGATTGCTTCTCAGGTGGTTGTAGGTTCTGCCCAATTCTTTTCTGAAAAGTTGGGAATTTCTCTTGCATTAGTTGGAATCTTGATAATTGGTTTGGGAAATTCTTTTCCCGAAACTTATTTTTCAATTATTTCTGCCAGAAAAGATGAAAACTGGCTGGTTTTAGGAGATTTAATGGGGTGCGTCATTGTCTCTTCCACCTTAGTTTTGGGACTTATTGCTTTAGTATCGCCATTTGAAATTAAAGATTTATCGCCCTTTTTAACCGCCAGAATATTTTTAATATCGGCGGCTTTATTGTCTCTTTTATTTATCTGGACTGGCAGAAAAATCACTAAAAAAGAAGGCGTATTATTGCTGTTTATTTATATTGCCTTCTTGTTGGTAGAAATCTTTATTTAATATTTAGTAGAAATCTTTAATATATGGATGTTACAATAATTTTTTATATTTTAATTATTTTGGGAATTGGAACAGTGATTTTTTTGTTGCTCCGAAAAAAGCCTGAACCCAGAAAAGATGATAATTCTTTGGTGATGCTACAAAATCAGTTAAACCATATTTCACAAGTTTTAGATTCAAAATTATCTGAATCAAATAAAAATGCCCAATTTCAGTTTAGCCAGTCGGCCAAAATAATTGGCGATGTAAGGGAACGATTGGCAAAATTAGATGAAACTAATAAGCAGGTGGTTGGCTTTGCCGACCAACTGCAAAACTTGCAGGATATTTTAAAAAATCCAAAACAAAGAGGAATTTTAGGAGAATATTATCTTGAAACTGTATTGAAAAATGTTCTGCCGCCGGGTTCTTTTCAAATGCAATATAGTTTTAAAGATGGAACTATAGTGGATGCGGTAGTTTTTGTTGATAAAAGAATAATTCCCGTTGATTCAAAATTTTCGCTTGAAAATTACAATAGAATAATTGAGTCCCGTGACCCAAATGAAAAAAAGCGTTTTGAAACTGCTTTTATCAACGATTTAAAGTTAAGAATTGACGAAACTTCAAAATATGTAAAGCCAGAGGAAAAAACAATGGATTTTGCTTTTATGTTTATTCCCTCTGAAGCGGTCTATTATGATTTACTTATAAATAAAGTGGGGGCGATTACAGAAGATACTAATAATTTGATTTATTACGCGGGAAAGAAAAAGGTAGTAGTTGTTTCACCAACTTCTTTTTTGGCTTATTTGCAGACGGTTTTGCAGGGGTTAAGAAACCAGAAAATTTCAGAACAAGCCCAAGTAATAATTAAAGAAGTTGAAAGATTGGGTAAACACTTATTTATCTATTCAGAGTATATGAGACGTCTTGGAGAGCATTTGGGTTCAACCGTGGGGTCTTTTAATAAAGCTAAGGCAGAACTTTTAAAAGTTGATAAAGATGTGGTAAAAATTACAGACGGGGAATTAAAAATAAAAATAGATGAAGTGGAACGTCCAGAGATTGACTCTTCAAGCTAACTTTGATAAACTATCTGTTGTGTTGGCAATTATAAAAACGGGTGGCAAACAATATCTTGTTAAGCCCGGTGATAAAATAAAAGTTGAAAAAATTGAAGCAGAAAAAGGCAAGGAAATAAATTTTTCCGAGGTTTTGCTTTTAGAAAAAAATAAAAAAATTGAAATAGGAAATCCAATTGTAAAAGGGACTAAGGTGGAAGCTAAGGTTTTAAGACATGGTAAAGGCAAAAAACTTATTATTTTTAAATATAAACCAAAAAAAAGGTATAAAAGAAAAATCGGACATAGGCAGCAATTTACAGAGGTAGAGATTATTGAAATTAACAATTGACCCACTGATTAAAGATTTTTCTGCTGTAATTATGAACGTTTCATAACGAAAATCTTTAATCAGTAGGTCTAATAAAAAATCAGTTCGTTTCGGATTTTTGCTGATGACAGCTCCTTTCACAACTGAATAGGGAGAAGAATCATGGATAGATTTGATGGATTCCCTCATGTTATGAGGTCTCAGCAATTCAGTAGAAAATGGCTGGAAGAAAAACTTTTTCCATTGACTGATAATATGGAAAAAATTTTTAAACATCGCGGCTGTGATATTTTAAAAGGCAAAACAATGGTTTGTCTTTTCTGGGAACCTAGCACCCGTACCCGTATGTCTTTTGAATTTGCTATAGATTATTTAGGAGGAAAAGTTGTTTTTTCAACAGAAAATGCCAGACAATTCTCTTCTGGCGCAAAGGGAGAGACTTTGGCGCATACGTTAGAAGTTATCAATAGATATCGTCCAGATGTCATTGTGTTGCGTTACGATAGAGATATAGGTTCAGAAATAGCCATGGACATTTCCAAAACACCAGTTATAAATGGTGGCGACAGAAATCCTGGTCAGCATCCAACGCAAGGACTTCTTGATTTATTTACAATAAAAAAGAGATTTGGAACTGTTGATGGTCTTACCATATCAATGGTGGGCGACCTAACTAACGGCAGGACAGTCAGATCTCTGTGTTACCTTCTGGGGAAATTTAATGGTGTGTCAATTAACTTGGTTTCTCCAGATAATGCAAGGATGAAAGACGATGTAAAAGAATACCTTGAAAAACATGAAATCGCCTTTAAAGAATTAAGTGATTTAAGACAAGTGGCGGCGACCTCAGATGTGGTTTATCAAACCAGAACTCAAAAAGAATGCGGGTCTTCAATTGACAGACAAGACTTTAGCAATGGATACTTTATAGTTAATAAAGAAATTGTTGATATGACAAGACAGAATGCCATTATTATGCATCCCTTGCCCATTGATGGCGAGATAACATCGGAGGTGGATAATCATCAAAAAGCGGTATATCTAACCGATCAAGTTGATAACGGATTATTTGTTCGAATGGCGTTGTTGAAAATGATTCTGGATCCCGACTCATAAGAATGAGTCGGGATAGGGCCCAAATAAGTTTGGGCCTTTTTTTGTTTTAGTGTAAATATAAGAAATTGGCTTTAATAAATATTTGACTTATCCACTTGCCAATTGGCGCCAATTGGCAAGTGGATGGATATAATAAATATATGAAAAATATTAATAAAGAAGTTCAGTGGCTTTTAAAAGAAAAATATGACGGAGATATAACGCAAGAATTTAAAAAAGATATTAAAAGGTTAAAAAAAGGAGAGCCGCTATCTTATGTAATCGGATTTACCGAGTTTTTGGGTTGTAAGATTGATTTGTCAAAAGAACCTTTAATTCCAAGGTCAGAAACAGAATATTGGACAGAAAAAGCCATACAAGAAATACCTCCTCTTTTTCAAAGCTTTGAAAAAGAGGAGATTATGGTTTTAGATATTTTTGCTGGATCAGGGTGTATTGGCATTGCCATTTTAAAACATTTAAAAAATTCCAAAGTTACTTTTGCGGAGAAAAATAGAAAGTTTCTAAAACAAATAAAAATAAATTGCAAAATAAATAAAATTTCAAAAGATAGATACAAAATAATCAAATCAGATGTTTTTAGCAATATTAAAGGGAGATATGATTATATTTTTGCCAATCCGCCCTATATTGCCAAAACAAGGAAAAATGAAATTCAAGAATCTGTTTTAAAATATGAACCCAAGATAGCGATATTTGGGGGTAAAGACGGCCTTTTTTATATAAAAAAGTTTTTAAAAGAAGCAAAAAAATATTTAAATAAAAATGGTATCATATATATGGAGTTTGATTTGATTCAAAAAAACCAAATTAATAAATTGCTAAAAAAATACAAATACAAAAGTTGGAGGTTTCACAAAGACCAATATGGTAAATGGAGGTGGGTTATTATTAACAATTAACATTCTGTTATTCTGCGGAATAACAGAATGTTAATTGTGCGACAAATTATACTATCTTTTTCGCAATTGCGAAAAAGATAGTATAATTGAAAATGTTGTAGAACATTGCAGAACATTGTAAAACGAATAGAAAAACACTTAAAAAAGCGTTTTTTCAGTAAAATGGTCTAATGTTTTAGTATTGGTAAAATTAGTATCAGTAAAAAATTGTTGTTTGTTTTGTTTTTATGAAAAAAGTATTCAAAGCGCCACAGAGCGCCACAGACCTTATCCCACGAATTTCTATACTTGATTTTAGAAATATGGTATAATAAGGAAAATGAGAAATTATGAATTTTAATAAATCATCTGGACAAATATCAAAAATTCTTATTATTTCAGCCATGATAATATTGGTAGTTATGATAGTGATTTTTGGTGTAGTTAAATTTATCAACACCAAAAAGAAGTCCGATTCTAAAAAATCTGAAAATTCAACAACTATTATCAAGGAAGCTCCAAAACCAATTTATGAAACTACTCTTTCAGATATAAAATTTTTACTTAAATCGTCTGAAGATTTAGGAAATATTTTAAACATTGATTTGTCTTATGGAGAAGATTTAACTACCACCGAGAAATTCATTAAAGTAGTAGTCGGCGCCCAGAATAAAGGAAAAAATAATATACCCCAATATACGTGGGATTTGGGCAATATAATTGATTCAGATGGAAGAAATTTTGTTTCAATAAACGACAAAGCCTATTATTTGTTGCCCAAACCAGATTTATGCGGAGCCTTATTAAAACCAGAGTTTAATCCTGTTCCCTGTGTTAAATATTATGAAGTTTCAAAAAAATCAAAAGGTCTTAAGGTGATGGTAATGGTTGTTGAACCTAAAAAGCAGGAATCTTTAATAGATTTAAACTTGAACCAGTGAGTCTGTTAAGTCTCTAATTCCTTAATTTTTAAAAAATATGATTAAAAAAAATTTACTAAGTGAAACTTTTGCAGAAATTCCCGTCAGTAAAAAATCGGTAGAAGCGCCAGAACAACAGAAAAGAGAAGAAGAAACTATAGAAAAAATATCAAAACAAGAACTGCAAAATTTACGGCAAGAATTAGAAAGAACAGATTTAAGTAAAGACTTAAAGATTGAGGCAAAAAAGCAGGCGCAAAATATTAAATTTTTAAAGGAAGAGGAAAGAATGGAAAATTTGTTAGTAATGGCTAAAGGAAAGGGGGTGGTATATGCCGTTAATGTAGCTAAAGAAATGAAAGACCCCTATGTTTTAGATAAGTTTCACGATAGGTTGGCAGAAAAAGGATATTACAAAAAATTTATAAAATAAATTTTTTGTAAATTATCAATTATCAATTTTCAATTATCAAAAAATACGTCATTGAAAATTAAAAATTTTTTATAATATGCCTTTTATCATTTCCATTCTACTTGTTTTGTTTTTCCTGCTTTTACTGCTTTCCATTATTGCCTTATCTTTTGAGAAATCAGAGAAGGGTTTGGTTTTTGGGTCATTAGAAACCGTTTTATTTTTGGTGATGATGCCCCAAAAAGAATTAAAAAAAGAAAACGAAACGCAAAAAGAAGAAAAAATTTTAATATCAGAAATGGAACAAGTATTAGTTAACTTTTTACATCTTAAAAAAACAAAAATATTCTCGCCCGCCCCCTCTGTGGCTTTGGAAATCGCTTCAGAGATTGGTGGTTTTGATATTTCTTTTTATGTTGCGGTTCCTAAGTATTTAGAAACTGTTTTTGAAAAATATGTGCAGGGAGTTTTACCAAAAGCAACAGTAAAAAAAATTCCAGAAGATTATACGGTCTTTGAACCAGAAGGAGTTACGGTTGGAGCTTATTTAAAATTAAAAGAAAATTTTCTTTTTCCCATAAGCACCTACCAAAAATTGGAAAAAGACCCTCTTTCCACCATCACCAATAATTTAAGCAAAATTTCAGCAGATGAAGGGGCGGCGATTCAGTTGATTATCAGGCCATTATCAAAATTTAATTTAAGAAAAAAAGGCGAGAAGGCTCTGCAAAAAATCAGGGAAGGAAAAAATTTTAGAACCGCTGTATCAGAAGCCGCGCAGGGAATTGTAAAAGAAACAATATCAGAAATTTTCAAATCTGGCGCCAAAAAAGAAGATGATCCAACAAAAAAGAGAGATCAGGCTTTTGACCAGGTAAGTTATGATGCTGTGCAAAGTAAAATCCAAAAACAGGTTTTTGAAAGTAATATAAGGCTGGTAGCCTGCGCCCAATCAAAAGAACGAGCCGAAGACATTTTAAATCATTTGATTGGCTCTTTTAGTCAGTTTTCTCTCTTAGCCATTAATAGCTTTGAGCCAAAAAAAGTTAAAGAGTCAAGGTTGAAAAAATTTATCTATGAATTTAGTTTTAGGATTTTTAACGAAAGACAAAAAAATATTTTAAACACAGAAGAACTTACCAGTATTTATCATTTCCCGACCCATTTTATAGAAACGCCTTATATAAAAGCGGTAAAATCTTCTGTGACGCCGCCGCCGGCTGATTTGCCAGAAATGGGAATTAATTTAATTGGAAAGGTCTTGTTTCGCGGCCAAGAGAAAAAAGTTTATTTTAGCTCTAAAGAGGATAGGAGAAGACATTTTTATATTATCGGTCAGACTGGCACCGGCAAATCCACTTTTTTGAGAGAAATGATAAGGCAGGATATTGAAAATGGCGAGGGCGTGGCGGTTATTGATCCCCACGGAGAGTTAATTGAAGATACTTTGGCTAACATTCCAAAAGAAAGAGTTGATGATGTGGTCTTGTTTGAGCCGTTTGATCAGGACAGACCCTGTGGTTTAAATATGTTAGAGTACGATACCCCAGAGCAAAAAGATTTTGCCGTGCAAGAAATGATCGCTATTTTTTATAAATTATTTCCCCCAGAAATTATTGGCCCGATGTTTGAGCATTATATGAGAAACGCTATGCTGGCTTTGATGTCAGATGGAAAAAATCCTGGCACTCTTGTTGAAATTCCCAAGATGTTCACCGACCCAGCATTTTTACAAGAGCGTCTGGCAAAAGTTTCAGACCCTGTAGTAAGAAATTTTTGGACAAAAGAATGGGCGCAAACCACTGGAAACACCAGGTCTGATATGCTGGGATACGTGGTATCAAAGGTTGGCCGGTTTATTGAAAACGAGATGATGAGGAATATTATCGGTCAGGGAAAATCTGGTTTTGATTTGACAGAAATTATGGATAAACGGAAAATATTTTTGGCTAACTTATCAAAGGGTTTAACCGGCGAAGTTAACAGCTCTTTGCTTGGCTTGATTTTAGTCTCTAAAATTCAAATGGCGGCAATGAAGAGGGCAAGGATAAAAGAAACCGAAAGAAAAGATTTTTATTTGTACGTTGACGAGTTTCAGAATTTTACCACTGATTCAATCGCCACTATTCTTTCTGAAGCCAGAAAATACAAGTTAAATTTAACCATAGCCCATCAATATATTCCTCAATTAACCGATCAAATTAAAAACGCGGTATTGGGAAATGTGGGCACTATTGGGGCTTTTAGAACTGGGGCCGAGGACGCTGAATACTTGGAAAAACAGTTTGAACCGGGATTTTCAAGGTTTGATTTGGTTAATTTAGATAATTTTAATTTAGTGATTAAGATGATGTTGAATAATAAAGTTTCAACCCCTTTTAAAATGGAAATTTATCCACCCAAAAATGGCAATCTAGAAATTGTAGAAACCATTAAAAAAATATCAAAATTAAAATACGGCAAATCAAAAGCAATTGTTGAAGAAGATATAATAAAAAGATAATTTGCAAAATCAGCTCCGGCTCCTCAAACCCAACCGTCCACTATAATAAAATAATAAGTTTTCCATAACCTTCTGTATTTTATGCGATGGCAGGATTTATAGAAGTTTGTGATTCAAGGCGATTTAAATCCTCTTTACGTATTTTCCCGATTCGGTGTTTACCTCAATAACATCTCCTTCTTCAATAAAGAGCGGAACTTGGATTTTAGCTCCAGATTCAAGCGTGGCCTCTTTTGTTCCTCCTTGAGCTCGGTCCCCCTTTATTCCCGGCGGAGTTTCTTTGACTTTCAGTTCAACCTTAATGGGAGCTACTACGTTGATGATATTTTCATTGAAAATAACTCCTTCAACTAGTGAATTTGGCTGGAAAAATTTAGCCTGGCGGCCAATCTGATCTTCGGTAAAAGAAAATCGTTTTGAGGGGTCTTTCTCTTCGCAAAAGAAATATTGGCCTTTGTTTGAGTACAAAAATTTTATATTTTTCTTCACTAACCCAGCTTCATCAAAAATATCTCCTTGCTGAAAGTTTTTTTCCTGGACTGCTCCGGTAATCAAATTTTTGATTTTTGTTTGGACCACTGGCCGTCTTTGAGCCATTTTTAAATGCTGGGATTCCAAAACCTCCCAGGGCTGGTTTTCGTAAATAAACTGGGTACCTTTTTTTAAGTCAGTATGATATAACATATTAAAAATTAAATATAAAATATCAAAAATACATATTAAAAATTAAAAATTAGGTATACTACAAATATGTAAGCTTACATATTTGTAGTATACCTAATTTTTAATTTTTGCTTTTTGCATTTTGATTTTATTAAATGATTCTCCAGTCCATCATAGACTCCTTATCCGCAAATTCCAACCACTCGCCATATTTATTAATCACATACCACTTTCTTTTTGTTTCCGACCAAACCATCGGATCACCTTTATAAAACGGTTTTTTGACTATTTCTTTCGGTTTTAATCTGTCCAACTCCAGCCATTTTTTAAAAACCGTTTCAATGGCATAATCTAATTTTCGTGAATTTGCCCAAACTGCCACTTTATCAATTGCTGATTTGGCTTTTTCAATTGAACCTGCTAATTCCAACAACTGTTTTGCCGGTTTGGTAAACCGGGAATATATTATCTTTCTTCTTTTAGCACTTTCTTTTAATTCTTGCAATGATAAACCTTTGGATTTAAAAAAGTGGGTAATAATCTGACGTATTGCAGTTTCTTCTTTTAACGCTTCAAATATTTTTATTTTTCCCTTTTTTATGTACTCTTCAATCTTTTTCGCATTTTTTTCACCTATGCCTAATTCTTTTATGCCCTTAATGCCTTTTTCTTTATAAGTTTCTGAAACATCAATTTGTAAAGACTCTAAAATTATTGCAGATTTTCTGTAGGCATTGATACGGAAAGCCGAATCCCCTTTGATTTCCAAAAGCCCCGCTATCTCTTTGAATATCTCGGCAATTTTAGTATTTATCATAATTTCATAATAACATACGTTAAAAACGCCCAAAAGACTTGACAGGTTTTTTATTATATGATAGTGTATCCCTATGTCCGGGAGATGTTCTTCCGGATAGTACACTTCAGTGTTGTGGCCTAAAGCGCCACCTTTAAGGAGGTTACGCAAATGCGTACAGGTACTGTCAATTTGAAGGGGAACATCTCGATTCTTATGGACGCCATGTCCGAAGCGACAATGGATGGCCTGGAGACGGGTGTTCGCCCGCCCGAGGTCAAGGATCGTCCCTCGGAGGAGAAGTGCCGCAAGAAGATCTATCGTTGCCCCAAGACGGGTCGGATCGGTCTCCCCGTGTACATTTTCTACGCTTGCTTGAAGGCGGCCGGCCGCAAGGTGAAGAACGGGCGTTACAACATCAGTACGGCCACGAGCACCACGCTCTACGGCATGCTGAAGATCACCAGCACGTTCCTGTACTTTCTCAACATCCCGGAAACGGTCAGGGCCGGTTCCAAAGAGGAGATGAAGTACTGGAAGGTGGATCGCCGCCGCGGCATTGGCAAGCAGGCCAAGACGCCCACGGCCGTCGCCGTCATTCGCCCCGCTTTCCCTGAATGGGAACTCGAGGTAGAAATTCAGTACAACGAGAAGAAGGTCAACGGTGACACCGTCAAGCGGTTGTTTGAGGAGGCCGGTTCAGGCCAAGGCCTGTGCGGTTTTCGTCCCAATTGCGGCGGCCCCTTCGGGTGTTTCGACGTCGTCGGTTGGCCTGACAACCTCAATTCCAAGCCGGAAGAGGTGGTAGAGGATTCCGAGGATGTCGATGAGGTTGAGGAGGTGGCGTTGGAAAACAACCACGAGCTCTAGCTTGTCAGTGCTCGACGCTAACGGCAAGGCTAGATAGCAACATTGTTCAGGGCGGGTGTAACTGCAAAGTTCACTCGCCATTTTTTAAATTATTAATAATTCTGCGTAATAGTGTCCAGTTTAGTTAGGTAGAGTCACGTGTTGTCGAGTTGAGTTCTGCGCGGTGCAGGGCAGTTCTACATCCAGAACTGCCAGCAATCATTGTTCTTTTTCAATTTTCCAGTGTAGTTCTGTAGTGTTCCGTTTTGTGCGGTAATGTGCAGTAAGTTCCTGTTTAGGGCGGTCCGATTCCATCGAGACCGCCACGCAATCATTGTTCTTTCATTTTTCATAGTTGAGTGCAGTGGTGTATAGTGCATTACCCTGCAATGTAGTAAGGCAGAGTATGGGGCAGGGATTTTTTTCAAAAATCCCTGCCAAATTTCATCATTGTTCTTTTTCAATTTTCCAGTCGAGTTTCGTAGAGTCCTGTTCAGTAACCTCACGTGGAGTCTGGTACAGTAAAGGGCGCTTGGATTCATTTTCGAGCGCCACGCCATTATTGTTCTTTAATATTTTTTCTGTTCTGTATAGTCGAGTTGAGTCAAGTAGAGTCGAGTCTTGTCCAGTCCAGGGCAGTCCTATTTTCAGGATTGCCAGCAATCATTCTTTGTTTTTTTCCAGTGGCGTGTCGTACAGTCCAGTGCTGTTGGGTCAAGTCGGATTGAGTATGGTGCAGGGCGTTTCGATTTATTTCGGAACGCCATTTTTTATACTTTTACTTTATTCACCGTGTCTGATCATGTCTAATTATGTCAAAAAAGTTGACATTTTTAATATTTAGTGATAATATTTGCCTATCGTAAAATTGTGCTTGTTGTCCTCCACATTGGCGGACAGGCATAATCTTACGCGCTGTTTGACAATTTATCCCATTAAATTTCGCTCGTAGCGAACTATTTAATTGGGACCTTACCAAGGAGTCTGTCGTGAACCATCCGCAACATCGAGGCCTGCCAGTCCAGGCAAACTTTACGGGAAGATTTTCTCCACGTAAAGCCCAGGAAGACATGATGTCTTTTGTAGAGAAGAACGGATCTTCGATTGTTGAGGCGCCGACCGGGTCAGGTAAAACCGCCGTAGAAGAAGCTGCTTTAAAGGCAGCTGAATCTAAGGGGATTTCCCCCTGCTTTCTGATCGCGCCTAACAAGACAATTGTCCAGCATCTCTGCAATGAGATTCCAGATGCCAAAGTGGCATTAGGGAGACGTGATTACGTGTGTCTGCATCCGGCGTACGCGCAACGGGTTCCTCTGCCTATGGCAGATGAGATTCCGTGTCTATCGCTGGACTGCCCAAGCCGCGTAAATCAAGAGACGGGGCAAACCCAGGAAAAGGGAGCTCCGCCGTGCCCCTACTACCAGGCAAAGTTTGAAGCCAAGCAAGGGGGCACGGTTGTGTCCACGATGGCCTTCTACCTGTTTAACAACCTGTTCAAGAAGAAGGGAGATAAACCGGAAGGCGCGCTCGTCATTGACGAGGCTCATCGGATTGCCGAGGTGTTTCGTAACTCTCTTTCGTACGAGATTACGGATTACCATCTTTCGCGATCCATTGAACTGCTGGAACGGATTGATGCCGAAGAATCTTCGGTGCTCAAGAAGTTTCTCAATGCGATGAATAAAATCGCCAAGAACAAGTCCGAAAGGGACGGTGTTCTGCTTGACGCTCTGGAAATCAAGAGGCTCATCGCGATCTTGCAAGAGATTGATGCCTATGAGCTTCGCAGGAAAGTCAAGAAGGCGGTGCGCGAAAGAGTGGTTGATCCCGTTGAGGAAATGACCACACTCAAGCACCTGGAGGTGTTGACCTTCGACATTCCCCGTTACATTCACTCGTTTGAATACTCTCTTCCCGGTGAAGAGAGGGAAACTGAAGGAGTGAGCAAGCGAGGAGGTC
>Ga0213870_1000592_pt1 | contig 16843 bp, 26 predicted proteins | sample WICALVC2017_Meta_FD_160119 | JGI IMG/M metagenome (GOLD analysis project Ga0213870, IMG submission 160119) | Freshwater microbial communities from subterranean cave lake in Wind Cave National Park, South Dakota, United States - WICALVC2017 | ecosystem: Environmental > Aquatic > Deep subsurface >... | reverse complement strand
CCCCAATTTCCACTGTGGTATACTTAATTTTGAATTTGAGATGGTGGTATTAGCTCAATGGTTAGAGCATCAGGTTGTGGACCTGAGGGTTGACGGTTCGAGTCCGTTATACCACCCAAAATCAAAATTTTCAAGGGCATTGTTAGATTCAGCTTGATTTAACAACATTTCTTTGGGTTCGATCCTCAATAATTCATCAATTGCTGGTTTTGCCTTCTTTATAAGCAGGAATGGGGTTCGGAGCTTAATATAGACCTTTTTATCATTTAATACTAGGTTCGATCCAATTGCTTTTAATATTGTCTTTTTCTCCTCAATAGTTCCTTTGTTGAATTTAACCTCTGCTTGAGTAGCAAAATCAAATGTCTTCGATGCAAAGGTTATCCACTCATCGAGCTTTTGATTAAATGAATCCAACTGTTTATGTATGGCGTCTCTTTCTCCTGTTAATTCCAATCTCTTTGTAATAAATTCTTCTTCCGATATTAACTGGCCACTAAAGTTTGCAGGAGAAAGTTTTAAATCAAGAAGTGAATTAAGTTTTGTTACGATTGTCTTGTAAGAAAGGCTTAGGGAATTATAGTAATCTTCTCTTGCTTTCTTTTGCTCTACATTTTCTTCATTAAGCCATTTTACAGCCCAATCTATATACTTCCTAGATATTTGTAAACTTTTTAAGTAAGTATTGATTTGCTCTACAAGTTCTTTTCCTGATATATATGGTTGGGTGCATTTGTTAAGTCCTCTTTTGTCTGTGCATTTGTAATAAGTAAATGTTTGAATTTTGCCATTCTTATATTTCTTAACGTGATGCTCTCCTGTTATCATGTGTCCGCTCTTTCCGCATGTAAATACTCCTGTCAGTAAATCTTCGTGTCTTACTTTTCTAGGATTTGATCTACCATCTAAAATATCCTGCAATAAATCAAATTGTTCAATGGTTATCATTGGTTTGTGGATTCCATTATCGTAAAGTTTGCCTCCGTATCTATAATATTTTCCAGTATAAAAAGGGTTTCTAAGACACTCGTAAAGCTGGGTTCTGCTAATTATGTTTCCCCTTGAGTTTCTAATTTTAAGCTTGACTACCATTCTATGTAATGTTTCAATGGAATAGTTACCTGTTAGTGCATGTTCAAATATTTTTTTCATTAAAGAAAAGTAAGTCAGATGGGGTAAAATATCTCTTTGTCCTTGAGGCTTACTTACATCATTAAAATAGCCGACTGAAGCAAGTCCGGGGAAAATACCTCTATCTATTTTTGATTTCAGACCTCTTTTTGTATCGCTGCTAAGGTCAGAAATGAAACGTTGCGCTCCTGCTCCTTCCGTAGCCATCACATAGTCGCTATCTTCTTGGGTATATATTTTGTTAGGAGTTACTATCTCCTCTATTTCTCCTGACCGCAAAAGCCATCGGATAATACCTTCATCAACTGGATTTCTACTCAACCTATTAAATTTCCAAACAATAATACCCCTTATATCATGACGCTTGTAGATTGTTTCAATCATCTCGTTAAATACTGGTCTGCCCGGTTGTTTCGCTGACTGGCTTTCAGTAAATGGCTTTAGTATTTGTAGATTTCGGAGGAAAGCGATCTGTTTGGCTGATGCCAATTGATCTTCAATTGACTGTACTTGTCTATCTTCCGATTCCTGAGATTTTCTGCAATAAATAAAATAATACTTTTTCTCGGTCTTACTATAAAACTTAAAGTTTTGCATTTCTGCTATTTTCATAGTGGCATTTCCTTTCCTTGTTTGTCAAGTGAGTTATTTTTCAGTAAAACTTTAAATAAATTAAACATAGAATTTGCCTGTTCTGCTGCTTCAATATCAGTAAGAGCTTGTCCTGTTTCTTCAAAATATATTTGCTTAAATTCTAAAATTGCCTCTTGCTTTAACATATTATTTTTTTGATCTTCGTTACTGAAACATTAGAAAAACTAATAAATAAATTTTCTGGTGTAATAGATAGTAAAGAAATTAAGCTTTTCATTCTCCAATTCTGAATAAATCTTTTCCATTTCTTGGTCTTCCGAAAGGATCAAAGTCATTTACTCGTTGAAAATTTGAGCCATAAGTTGCTATGTTTTGTTGATGTATTGTTTGAGTCATTGGGTCAAAGTTCCAAAAATAGTATTCAAGTGCTCTCATCGCATGGGAATAATGGTCGTGAATCGGTATTTCGTTGGATTGATTAACAAGATTCTCTTCTTTTTTCGGATACTTATAATTTAAAATACAATCCCTGAATCTTTGGCAATTTGGATTATTTGATGAGACATAAAGGCTAGGAATATATTTATGAGTTTGACGAATCTGCGTTGGAATATCAGGAATTGGAGAGGTGCGAACATAATATCCATGAGACGCAAGCTCATCAATTGGAGATTTACCCGTTGTTAACGTTCTTGCTTTACCTGAAATATCGCCTGCAATAAAAGATGGCTGCTTATATGGTTTTGATCGAATTACTTGTACGTAATGCTCAATGTTTGCATTTGTTGCTTCGTAATAATCAAAGAGTCTAAATTCCGATCCGAAAGGCTGTATCCAAAGTATTGAAGTTGGATCACGGACTCCAAAATCGAACGACAAATGAACCTCTAAGTTTGGATCGTATTTAAATGGAATATACCTAGTATCCATATCCCACTCCTCGTAAACTGTTCCTACGGGCTTCTCATACTCCGCCAAAATTTCTTGACGATAATAAGACATACCCATTTGCTGATATTCTTTAATTAGCGTTTGTAGTTCTTGAGGATCAAGTTCTGGGTTTTCCATAGAGGTAAAATGAAACGATTTAAATAGACCCGATTGCTCAAGTTGATAAAGTTGCCTAAATCCTTTTGGTGTTCCTGCCATAATTGCCGGGGCTTTATTGGTTATTAAATTAGGTCTTATGATTCCTAACCAAATATCTATTTCCCAGTCGTCAACTTCGTCTCCTCCGAACGCTCCCCAGTTTGATATTCCTCTTAGTGATTCTGCGTTCTCAACTCCAAGAAGCTGTACTTTTCCGCCCTTTGGCAAAGATACTGATAGCTCGACTTCATTCTTTTTATAGGAAAGTCCTACTTTTTTAAAGTGATTTAACATTCTTGAAACATGGTCATCCCATGAAATATTTTTTGCCTGTATTCTGTTGGGTGCAACATAAGGACAAGTAAGATGAGTTTGTAAAGCTTTTTCAAAAAGCCAAGATATTATTAGAGATGTTTTTCTCCATTTTCTACCTGCCCTAAGCTGAATAAATCTAGTACCACCATCTAGCGCTTCCAGAACTTTCTTTTGCCCTACATGTGGTTTACTTGGATAAAATGTATTTACTTTAATTTGTTTCATCTTCTCCTCTGCTAACAATTATTTGAATATTTGTTTGTTGTAATCCCTCATTTTCTTTTAAGCCATGATTAACTTTTAAAAGAAAAATAGCCATTGCAGGATTAACCTCTTTACCTCCATACATCCCATCGTCCATTAGTTGTTTCTTCTGCTTAGTAAGTATTTTTTTTATTGCATCGGAAAACTCTGGATACTTATTAGCCCATTCGTAGAGGGTATCGGGGTTAACGTTTAGATGCAACGCCAAACCCTCAATTGAGGGAAGTGATGTCTGCTCTCTACCACAGGATGTTATATATTCCTCAATTTTAGGATAAATTACTTCAGGAATATATTTTGTTGGTCTACCCTCTGAATGTTTAATTTCCTTACTTTTTGTCGAAACTATCTGTTTTTTCATATAGAATTTTTATTTTGCCCCACCTCTTTTGATTTCTCCTTAATAATCCTTTTGAAAACTTTTTCAATTTTTAACCTTCTCTTTCGTTCCCATCTCAACTGTTCCCGAAACTCCTCTGGGTCAATTTTTCTGTAGTGTTGTTTTTCTTCTAAGCCTTTCAAGTTTCGCTTTTCCTCCTGCCCAAATTTTAAATTCTTGTACCAAATTGTCGTACCCTTGCCGCTCAAGCTTTAAGTCGGCCTCCACTTTTTCTAATCGATTTTGTGTTTCTTCAAAGAGTTTCATTATTTTGTTGGCGTGTTCAATGGTTTGGTGAAAAGTTAAATCTACTATCTCACCAAAACATCCGCAACACACCAACAACTCTTGATAAACGTGTGATCCTTTCAAAAAAGAACACCTTCTACATAAATTTTTTTCATTCATAAATTTTGTTCTTCCAATAATTGAAGCTTACATTCAATACAAACCACGCAGTCATCCATAACAAACTGAGCTTGAAATTCTCTGCAAAGAGAACATTTTTCTTTCAAATCAAAGACTCTTTTAGCCATTTTGCACCTCTTTTAATCTCGCTTTATACATGCATAAACTTAGTTTATTGTTGATTGTCATCTCGCAAAAGATTTTAAACATAGCCTTACCCCATCCTCTCAAGCTAAGATTTTCTTCCGGGAAGCGTACAGTCTTACAAATTTTCTTATCCACTAACTCACCTTTAAAAACTCTCAGCAAATAAGAATCCAAAACTTGTTCTTTCAAATCCATTGACACGCAAATCATTTTCATAATTGCTCTATCTCCGTTTCCTTAAGTTCTTTCTTAACGACGGTCTTGCTATAAGAAGGTGTAGTGTCCTGTCCAACGTTATTTATTGAATAAGTAGGGGCTTCTGTTTTCCCAACCATTTTTGTACCTACTTGAATTACCCTACTATCCGAAAGTAATATTTCTATATATCTGCGCATTGTTCTTGGAGATGGTCTGCTGCCAAAATTATCACTATCCCATGCGTCTACGAGTTCCGTAATTGTCATTCTTTGCTTTGATTCAGAAAGAGTTGATAAGACTTTTTGGATTTTTGCTTCTTTTGAAACTTCAGCTCTTGTACCGCGAGCAATATATTCTCCGTCAACTAGTTCTATTACCAACTCTACGGGTGTTTCGTCAAAACGGCTATAGCTTCTTAAAACGCGTTGAGTAGAGTTGATGTTTTCCGCGTCCAGTCTTGTAAACTCAAGTAAGATATCTGCTCTTGACCCAAGACCCCCTCCGCCTCTAGTTGCTGTCCCCTCCGTTCCCCCGGACTTTCTGAAGTGATGAATAAGCATTACCGATATGTTTTTGTCCAGAAACGCATTAAGAGGAATAATAGCCTCATCAAGTTCTGGATTATTACCTTCATCCCGTACTGGCCAAAAAGTAGAAATAGTGTCAATTATAAGCAACTCGACGCCTTTATCTTCACAAAAACTGACATTTGTTTTGATAAAAGATAGCCATTGATTGTAGGTAAGTTTAGTCTTGACTGGACGACAATGTACATAAATTTCTCCTTTAAGCCCCAAGTCTTCGCGTCTTCTTGCCCATATAGCCTCTGATTCCTCAGAAAGAATAAGTGTTTTAACGTGGCTTACTTTTTGTCCTGCAAAGTCTTCCCCGGAGGAAATGTTTTTTAGGAGATGGGCAAGAAGGGTAGATTTTCCAACTTTCCATAAAGCAGAGAAGAAGGTTAGATGTCCTTTTGCGAGATAGCCTTCCCATATCCAGTCAACATGTGCCTTGTCTGACGTTAATTGTGATATTAGCTTGGGAACGCTGGACAGGTAACTCACTCTCTCTATAGAATGTCCATCGTTCTTTTTTAAAGCATCAAGATTTATTTTTGGCTCGCCCACATCTCCAAGAGCCTGATTTATTGGGTCAAAGCTCATATTAAGCTCCTTACTGCTTCTTGAAATGAAAGCTTATCTTTCTTCATTAAGTAATCAATGGCATTACGCCCATGAGCGGTACAGCCAAAACAATGCCAAGAATTATCCGGGTAAACAACGAATGAAGGAGTTTTTTCTTCATGGAAAGGGCACTTCGTCGATAGTCTACTTCCTGTTTTTCGAATGCTTCCGATTAGAAGTCTTTCAATGGGGTACTCTCGCGCCCTCTCGACTTCTTCGTCGTCAAAACCCTTCTCTGATTTCTTAAGTTTTCCTGAAACTTTTAAGTATTGGATTGAAAACACTTTGAGTTTCTTTTTTGACTGTTCAATCATATCCCCAACTGTCAATTCGAGAATTTGCAATTTAAGCTCTAAGAGCGTTCCAGTGAAATAATCTTGAATGTATTGCTTTTTAGCACCATAGACTCCTTCTAAGGCTTCAAGGGTGTATTTTTCTTCAATTATTTTTTGAAGCAAAATATCATGTACTTCCTCTTTACCGAAAATTTCTATTAGTTCCTCAATGCTTTTTATCCTTGATTTTCTAAACTCATTTAACATTTTTATCCTCCTCCGCAGGGATTAATAAATACCCTTTCCCAAGACATGCCCTACATTGAATCCTCTGATTAGAAACTGTCCCGAAACCGTTACACACGACACACTTAAAAGGAATGCTGCTTGCTTTCACATTTACAATATTTGTTTTAGTTTCTTCAGTCATATATGTCTATCTTTCAATCAATAACCCTTAAAACACAAAAAACCCGACTACGGATTCAAACCGTGTCGGGTCAATTTCCATCACCCAGTTAGGATTCCCAGTCGAGCTTACCTCGATTCATTATTATATATCAACCCATGGTCAGCCTTTCGGCGGGCTTACTGTTCAGGTAAACGGGGCGGGAACAATTATTTTGATTTTAACTTTTTTACTTCTTCCTTTAATTTTTCAACGTTTTGCTGCAAATCATTAATTCTATCATGGATTACCTTAAACTCTCCTTGAGTAAATAGGTGTATTTCATGTTTATTTATTCTAAATTTAACTGTCATATATTGCTCTGACTTGTTTTCTTAAAAGTCTGTTCAATAGTAGCAGTAGAAATAAAGCGTTTAAAACTCTCCTCCTGTATTCTGTATTGGTCTCCTACCTTAATCGCAGTAAGCAAGCCTGTATGTATAAGTTTCACGACAGTGTTTCGACTGACTAAAAGCTCATCTGCTATTTGGTCTACTGTCTTCATATGTAGGAATTATATCACCTATCTCAGTTATGTCAACTGTCTCTTTATGTATCAAACATGTATTTTAGTAAAAGAATTTACCTTATTAAGTTAAATATTGTTTGGATAAGCTCTTTCGATCTTCTATTGTTATCCCGTTACTAATAAAAATGTTTTTATTGTAGTAATCTTTATGCTTAGGATATCTCCTAAATAATTTAATTATTTTCGGAATCCAAATATCCTCATTTTTTAACCCTATGCATATTATTCCAATTTTGATTTTAGCGGAAGGTTTTCTAAAATCTTCTGTGTTATGAGTGATTATATGGAAATCTCTTTTATTACATTCTCTTATTGCAATTGCGTCAAATACGCCTTGCTTTTTCATAACTCTTACGAATGAGGTAAAAAGCGCCAATTTATTACATTTTTTTCTTAGTTGTAAGAACTCTAAGTTTTCGTCGTGGGCAAAATAAGGTTTATCTCGGGATTTTTCTTTGTTCCTCATTGATTGTTTTATTCAACCATGAAACAGTAAAATTAAAAGCGTCTTCCAAATCCCTTTTTGAAACGCTTACGCCGATTTCTTTAAAATCCATTAAAATTCTTTCATAAGAATATCCTTTTACAATCGCTCTAAAAATATCTGCTGCTAATATCCTCGTGTTCTTAATGTGTGGTAATCCTGAATGAATTTCAGGTGTTGTAGTAATACTCTTAAATTTTGCTAATAAATAAGAGGGGGGGATTGGTAATCGTTCTCCTGTCTCTGGAAATAATATATCTTGTGTCATATTGTAGGAAACTATATTTATCATAGAACTATTTAAAAGTCAAAGTCAATAGAGTATTATTTTTTCTCAAATGTATATTTTGTCAACTCATCAAGTATAAAGATATTTTTTACTTCTCTTTGGTGGTTTCTGTCTTGGTCTTATAGTTAAAAAATTTATAAGGCTCTGTCCTAATATTTTCCATTCTCCTATTTTCTTAGCAACAATTTTTCCATCCCTAAGATAATCAAGTAAAGTCTGAGGGTTTATGTCAAGAACTTTGGCTGCTTCTTCAACATTATAAACCTTATAAGGATCAATTTTTCTATTTTCCATATTTATACTTTATCATACTCTTAAAGTACTTGTCAAGTATGTTTTGCCTATTGACAAACAAAAATACCTGTGTTAAGGTAGATAGTGAAGGGTATTTAACAAAATACCCCTCAAAGTAAACTTGTTGAGGGTAGACTTTGAGAGGCAATTACGATTATACAATATTAGACCTCCAAAATCTCCTTGAACCATAATATATGAAACGCAGAACACTTATTCTTGAAGAAATTTTCAATATGCTTGCTACTCCTACCCAAAAGGAAAAGTTACTCTCAATTTATAGAACTGGCAACAAAGGAAGCGCAAATCACTTTCAACTTTGCATTATTTACGACAAGGTAAGAAAACTGCTTAACTATAAAGAGGAATCTAAAACTTTTTTCCCATTCCATGTATCTGCAACTAAACGGACAATTAAAATCAACTCTCGCAATGGGAACGAGATCGTAAGTATGTAGGGGTGGTATTTTTGAAGCTAGCCTAAGTATAGGTGGTAATTATGAACAAATTGATCGAAGAATATCTAAATTATCTACAACTAAAAGGTAAAAGTCCTCTGACTATCAGGAATTACAAATCTTACCTATCAATATTTGCCACTTTTAGCAATATACAGGATGCGAGCGCTATTTCCCTTGATCTAATAGATAAATTCCAATCTTCTTTGGCTGGTGCTGGAATTTCACTAATTACTCAATCTTATTATTTAATAACGATAAGGTCTTTTCTGAAATACCTTAGAATTAGAAAAAACTTAAATGTTTTAGACCCTCTTTTAATAGAGCTACCAAAGACGAGAAGAAAAATAATTGGCGCATTATCGGAAGATGAAGCAAAAAAATTAATAGGTGTTGCTCCAATGCTAAGTGAACAAAGTATAAGAGCACGGGCAATCATTGAGTTTTTGATGGGATCTGGAATAAGAGTTGCAGAGCTTTGTTCGCTAACTATAAAAGATATTGATTTAAAAGAGAAATGGTTTAGGGTAACTGGCAAAGACAATAAGCAAAGAGTTTGTTTTATAAATGATAGAATGGTAGTTACTCTTAAAAAATATCTTTCAACAAGAAGAAATAATTCAATTTACCTTTTTACAAGGTACGATAAATATGATGATAACAAACCTGTTACGACAAGAAGTATAGAACGCCTAGTCAAATCTTATGGAATAAAAGCAGGGATAATAAAATCGGTAACTCCTCATGGACTACGCCGTCTATTCGCAATCCGTTTATTAAGGAAAAACGTTGATATAAGGTATATTCAAGAGTTTTTGGGTCACGAAAGTATTCAAACCACTCAACTGTACACAAACATTGAACGAAATGATCTAGAAAGAGTGTATAGACTTGCTAGCCGAAAAGTAAGTAAAAATGTTAAAAAAGAAAATGAACAAATTCTTATTTCAAGAGAATCACTAAATAAATTGAGGGGAATGATCGGTAACGCCATGCGAAATCAGAACCAAATATTAAGAGAAATACGAGAAAAAAAAGAAGTAAAAATTGATCCGGTTATTTTAATAAAAAGACCTACTCTTAATTAGGGTATTATGAGCAATTTTACACTAGAAGAAAAAAATCAAATAAACAATACCTACCAAAAAATTTGTGATTTATTAGATGAGATTATAGAAATGCAACGAATTATTGCAGCTAAACAAATTAACATTCTTGAAAAGTTAAGAAAGGTCTATGCAACTGGTTTTGTAAAAATAGAAGATGATTTGTTAATACGCCATGTTGTCCAATACAGGCCAAGTAGATGTAAGAAATGTGGGGTATTGGTGGAAGGTGCATACGAATACCTAAGAAGTGCAAGAGATAAAACGCTTTGTGTCGGATGTGATGGATCAAAAAGTATTAAAGAGGAAAGAAGTTTAACTGCAAAATCAAGAAGACAAATATAGGTAGCTAGAAAAAGGGGGATATATGATAGTTAAAAAAAACTATTCTTATGCGGTAAGATAACCTTTTTTAGCTTTGTAGTGTCTTTACCATCAAGCCTACACTAGGCTAAAAATCGCTTCAGGATGACTCAGGACGCATTTATTTTGCTTGGAGTACATAATATGCCTTTCGAAACTGCTTCTTGCCAAGTCAAACTTGGCTACTGCATTTCTGCTTCTAATTTCTTAATCAGGTCGTCTGTTAAAATTCCCGCATCATCAAGCTGTTGCAATAATTCATATCTTTCATCCGATGTTCTATTTTTTAAATAAATATTAATAAATTTTGCCTTTCCAGAATTCGTACTCGCTGCCATTCGAATTGCTCTTATAAAAGCAGAATCTTTTTCTTGCGCTTTAGATTTTGAAAATGCCTCAAGTTTATCAACAATGGCAGGTGTGAGACGACCATCTGTTTCCCATTGTTCAAGTACGCTGTATCGTTCTTCTGGGGTAAGTTTTTGTAACTCAAGATACATTTTGCCAGCTAGTTTTGTTTCCGAATCCTCAACTTCTTTTTCTTGCTTCTTAAACTCTTGAGCGCTTTGTTCTTCAGAGGATAGATTTTTACCTTGTAGATTATCTAAATAGGTCTTTGCTTCAGGAGTTGACCAAATACCAAAAAGTAAAGATTGAGCTTTTTCAGAAAGACTTTCTGGAGCAGTAAAGCGTAATTTTCCACTTGGCGTAAATGAACCGCCTTCCTGTATTGCTTGTCCTGCTTCAAAAGTTTTCCTAAGTTGTCCTCCTCCCGGTAGGTAATTTAAAAGTCCTCTTTGTACATCTTTACTTTCAATGATTCTCTTAAAAAGGTTCTCCTCATCAGATACTTGACCGTATTCCTTCGGAACATTAAGCGCTGCCTTGCCTGTCTCAATAGGAAACTGTAATGTTGGTGGGGCAAAGCGGCCTGGAGCAAATCTTGAAAAGTCAGGAAACATATCCCCATAATCCAACCCCAAGATTTTACCTGCTGTTGCTATAAATAAAAGGTTACTTGCAATCCACCTAAGCGACCCTGCTACATTTTTATTTTTAACCATTTCTACCAAAAATTCAGTTTGGGCTAGGGGATACTTCGCAAATTGAAATAGTGTTTTTGCTAAGTCTGATTGTAGAACTGCTGGGGTATCAATAACATCGTAATAGAACTGAGCTTTTCCAACTATATTTTTTGCGTGTTCGAAGGCTTGTTGTTCATTCATACCCTTGTCTAAGGCTTGTGCTTTCCCGCCCCAATACGCAATTCCTCTATTGAGCTTTTCTGCAAGATTAAACTTATAAAACAGAACATTATCTGCGTTCTCCCAAAACTTCTTTACTGCGTTAAACGTCCTATCTTGCACTATGTCCTTACCCAAAATCCCTGCTTGCTCCAATTCCGTATCCCTACCAAGAACTAGCTTTGGTAGGTTTTGTATTGTTTTCATAAGTCCAATACCAAAGTTTTTTTCTCCTAATACTGCATAGGAATTTGTTGATTGTTGAAGATTTCTAAGCGCAGTTCCCGGATTAAGTCCTAATAATCCTCGAAATACCATCTGTCTTGCTGTTTGGGTAACTGCCGTTGTAGGACGCTGTCCCAAGCGATAACCAATAGGCGAGCTTTTCACGAGGTTGTCTATAAGGTTATCAATATCTGTGGGCTGCATATTGATTCTTGCGATTCTTCCTTTAACATAGTTGTAGGACTCAAGAGGAAGATTCTCTGCTTTTGTTGCTACTTTTTCCAATGCTTGATCCATGTGGAGCTTGCGAGTGCCTCGTTTGACATAGGCTTCTAAAGCTTGCCATGTATCCTGCTTATATTCTGGCATACCCATACGCCTTTGTAGGAAAGGATCGTAAACGCTTTTTACAACTTTACCTTGTATAAGTTTTGCTAACTCTGGATCAAATTCTTTTGTTATCTTGCCTTTCTCGAAAATATGAGTGATGTAGTTTGAGATTTGCTTATCTTCTGGAAGTTTAAGTTTTGTCGCCCATTCTTTTAAGTAGCTTTTTATTTCATTAGCAACTTTTAATTCTTCATTGTTAAGTTTTATTTTATCTCCATCAAGCCATTGGAATATTCTTTGATTGGATGTTGGGTGTACTCTTTTACTCCATGCAGTTATTCTATCTATCTCTTTTGGTAACTCCTGCAAATAATCGTCATACTTTGTACGCAGTAGCTTTGCTTCTTCTCCTAATCCAATTTTCTCAAGAACCCTGTTAGGAGTTCTTAGATAATCTAAAATATTTACTTTCTTTTTTACATCAATCGGAGTTTTATTTACTAAATCATCAAGAGGCTCTGTGAGCTTTCGAGTATCTTTAAATATTCTTCTTTCTTCAAGCATTTCGCTAACAAACTTCTTGCCCTGGTCTATGTTTTTTCTTATTTGCCAGTCCTTACCTAGTGCAAGAGGGTTGTCTATACTTCTAACATTGGTAAAACCTCTTGATGTCCTTAATCCTTGTCCCACGTTCAATCCTTCTGTCATTTTTGCCATTAGTTCGTTTTCCGTCATTCCCATAGATGAGGCTAACTCATCACTTGACTGTCCAAAAACACTTCGGGGGATATGTTCTCTAAATAATTCTCCTGTTTCCTTACTTCTTTTTTCTCCAGCTAAGCGCAAGAAATTACGCATTTTGGTAAACGTTGATTGATACGGACTTGAACCTGCCGAAGCTCTCATTTCTGCCTGTGCTTCTCTTAGCAACTGTGATTCTGCTTGAGATACTTGTTCGGCTGTTGGTTTTATACTTTTTCTTAACAAATCTATTGGCTTCTTTCCAAGTGTTTTTGTTGGTATTCCAATACTTCCTAAAAGAACAGCTCTAACATCTTCAGGGGTTCTTAATTGCAAGGGTTTAGTCCCCTCAACTAGAGAAGTTTTTAAAGCGCCGGGGATTTTACCAAGCTGACCTTTCAGAGTAACGTCAATTGGTGAACCCTCTTTAACAAAAGTACGATAAGCCTGTCCTACTGTTGGACTTGGAATCTCGAATTTAACTCCTACTCCTGGTAATTGAAATAGCGGTTGATTAACAATGTTTGGCAATACTTTATCTACTTTTTGCCTAAGACTATTCCAAACTGCCTGGCTTGACTGCTTAATTTGCGGCGTTATAGTTTGTCCGAGTTTTTCTACCTGAGGAAACAGTTGGTCAACACGATTGCGAAGCTCCTGCCAAGGATTTAACGTAGCAATTCCTTGCTGAAATTGTTGAAACCCTTTTTTTGCTTCTTCTGCTGCTGATAAAAAAGTTGCATGTAATGGCATGTCATTTTATTTTAAATCCTGCTATTTTTCTCAATCTTGCTCTTCTCTTTTCTTCATCGTCTTCTGTTGATAGTCGCTGTGGTAGTTGAAGTGTTCCTGAAGCAAGTCCTAATTGTTTTTCTGCTCCTCTTAGTCCTTCTTCGGATAATGTTCCACTTTTAATTAAACCAGTAAGTCTATTTGTTAAATCTGTGCTGTATTCATTTACAATGTCAAACTTTTTTAGCTGGAGTTTTCTTTCAAACTCTTGTTGATCTTGGAACAACTTTTGCTTAAAGGCAGTATTTCTTTGATTTACACTTCTTATTACGTCTTCGTAGTTCTTGTATGCGTCAAGTATTTGCCTATTGCGATCAACAGCAAGCTGACCTCTTTTGTAAAGTAGGTCAGTCCTATCTTTTTCAAATTGAATTTTTGCTTCTTTCCTGAGCTGCTCTGATTGTGTATCAATGTCAAAAAGCCTTCTATTAGCCTCACTTATAGTACCAGCTTTAGCTAAAAAGATGTCATTAAGGGTGTTTTGAGTTGCTTGGCGATTTTGGCTTATCAAACGCATGGTTTCTCTACCTAAAATCTCAGATGCAGCAATACCAGCCGATCCTCTACGACCATACCGCGAGTATATACCCTGTTGGAGTTCTGAAAATTGACGCCTTAGCTCTGCATCTGTCTCTGTTTCTTTGTGTATTTGTTTTTGTTCTTGTGTTTGATATTGCTGCTCACCAGTTGCCAACTGTCCTTTTATGTCTTCTCGCAGTCGTCCTGTTTTTTGCTCAATACCTGAAATGTCCACTTGACTCTCCTGTCGTCTGGCTTCAATCTGAGCATCTAATGTTGATAAAGCCTGATCAAATAAAGAGCCGTATTGTTCTTCAAAGGATGGGGAGGAAGGAGCTTGTTCAAAAAGTTGTTCAGGGGATGATGGTACTTGTTGTTGTGTAGGTAAAGTTGAAGGCGGAGGAGCTCCTCCACCACCACTTGCAGCAGGCGGTAATTGAGACGTACTTACGCCTAATACCTGTGGAATAGCTGTATAGTTGATATTTCCTGATGGACTTTTTTGATATCTTACCTGTGCTCCAGTTTGTAAATGCTGCTGGACTGTTGGACTTTGAAAAAGCCTTTGTGCAGTAGGAGAGAACATGCCATATGGATTTGGCTTAGGTTTTGGTTGTTCTCTTACAAATCGTGTTAAGTCCCCAACAACTGGTATATTATGGGGTATTCTTAAAACATGAGGCATATTATTTTCCTCTCTCTTTCATGTTTTCTTTAGTATAATAAGGGTAAATGAAAAAAATAATTTTTGGCTTCATTGTTTTAATTTTAATTTTTTACGCTGGTATGCTAACCCAATGGGTTACAGACCAGCCCTCCGATTTAAAATCTAATTTCATTCCTACTCCTACTATCCCAGACCAAATAGATGAAAATAAACTTTGGTCTTTAATACAAGATTGGAGAGTTAGAAATAACCTCAAACCCTATATCAAAGATCAAAGATTGTGCGAGATTGCCTCTGTAAGACTAAAAGACATCCAGACTGATTGGTCTCACAAGAAGTTTATTGCCAAAAGATTTTGTGGTAACTCCTATTGTAAAATTGCAGAAAATCTAGCTTGGGCATATGTATATCCTGAAACACTTTTAGATACTTGGCTTAATTCTCTCTCCCATGCCGCAAATCTTAAGGCAAACTATCGGTATTCTTGTATAGTTACAAATTCAGACTATACTATCCAAGTCTTTGGCAACTTCTAGTTCTAGATGTAAAAGTGCTATATTCCTGTTTGCTGGCGCATTTCTTCCCACAGTTTTAGTTTTGCTTTTTGTCGTGCTTTCCTTTGCTCTATTAATTCCTCTCTCAAATTACTTGGTTGTCTTCCTGCATGACCACTTTTAACCTCATCAAAAGTTGGCAAATCAGGGTCTAGGTCTTTAAACGTTTTGCCTGAGAAGGAATGTCCATATTTAATTATTTTATCTGCGTAAGTATCCTCACAGACCCTTGAACAGTAAGCGCCTCCGTACACAGTATTGCCACATTCTTTGCATTGTCCACTTATATAATTTAAACTCATCCTTTCAAGCATCTCCTTCTCTGTCATTCTCTTTTTTGGTTCTTCCTTTTCTTTTGCCAAACAATGTACTTGGTTTTCTAGCAAGTTTCTGGGCGTCTGTTGTTGTCATGTAACTAACCCGTTTATTCGCAACACTCCCAGGTTTTATAATTGTTTCGTAAACTGGCATATATATTCTCTATGATCTTGAACTTCCGAAAGGAATGGAATCTTGAACTACATCATCTTGAGCTGAATCGCCAAATGCTGCATGCGCAAGACCAACTCCATCATCAAGAAAGTTGCGTACCTCATTCATTCCCCAATGAAAGGTTTGTCCATCAACCGTTGTTTCACGCTGTTCGAGCGGACGTTCTACCCATTCTGTTTGTTCAATGCCATTTTGGCTATAACGCTTAACTCTAACTGACATAATTCACCACCTTACCTATAAGTTTTTTTAATATATGCTACTAATTCGCCTTTTACTTTATTAATATACCCTTGAACAATCTCTCGTGTTTCTGGATGATCCAAAGATTCCTGAACTGCCCGATTAGTAATCTCGTCTCCTAAGTGTTTATAAATTGATAACTTAATATCTTTCTCAAATTTTTTCTTCATATCTTATTTGTTAACTCTATCAATCTTTTATTTTCTTCCTTTATTTCCTCATCGCTTTTGCGTAAACTTTCTGGTAAATCACCACCATAGCGAGCAAGATAGTCAGCTTTTGAGTCTCTTGATAACTTTGCAATACGCTGTATAATTTCTTCAATTTTAATTGGTTCTTTATACCCCTTTGGATACCAACTCATAAATCAATAAAAAAAGCACTTCCTTTTAGGTTGTGCTTCTATAAAATAAAAAACACCAACCTTATTTTGGTTAGTGCCTGAGTCTCCCTCTGGGCGACTGGGTAATAGTGTATCACCCTTCAAATTCAATGTCAAGGACATCTTTTGTTAAATCCCAAGTCTGATGTGAAGCAGTCATAGGAGCAACTGGTGTACCTTCTTCTATTTTCATTACTAATTTTCCAAAACGAATTTTACGGGCAAGCTCGATGTACCAACTCTCTTGTTCTGTGAATGGATAAGTTGTAATACTCATACGGGCAAGAAGGTCGGGGTAGGAAACGCGTGCATATACAGGCTTTCCATTTTGGACACTAACATCAAGCACACAATCCCTTAGAGAACGCCAGAGAAGTACCAGTCGCATCTCATTTACGCTAAGCGAAAAACCATTTGCGTCAATAATGTCTTTATTTTGTTGGTTCTGTTCAACTGTTGGTAACGAAATCATAGTGTTTGAAAAACTGTTTTATAGAACTCGAGTTCTTTTAATTGAAGTGTGCTAAAATAAGCTGTAAGGTCAGTGGGTAGGTTCGAACGTCGTTCGGTACTCCACCCATATAAATGTAATCTTAAGCAAACATATCAAACTTACCCATAACGGGACTCGAACCTCTGATATAATTGTCTTATGAAAATCCTTGATTTTGCCCTTGTTCTTGGAAAACTAAAAAACAT
>Ga0213870_1000591_pt1 | contig 16850 bp, 27 predicted proteins | sample WICALVC2017_Meta_FD_160119 | JGI IMG/M metagenome (GOLD analysis project Ga0213870, IMG submission 160119) | Freshwater microbial communities from subterranean cave lake in Wind Cave National Park, South Dakota, United States - WICALVC2017 | ecosystem: Environmental > Aquatic > Deep subsurface >... | reverse complement strand
GTATAAACGCATATTTTAACTATAATTTTCAAGGAGGAAAAATGAAATGAAACAATACATAACATTTGACCAATTAAACGAATTGTCAGAAAAAGGGAAAGAGAAACTAAGGGGGTTGTGGAAACCCACAATGGGAGATTGGAGTCATTGTTTTAGTAGAAACACTTGTATATATCCAGTGTCTACTTTTGGATGCCACATCATAGGAGATGCAATGGTACTTATAAAAGGCGATAAATATTACCAAATGCATCTTCCCCTTCTCTCTATTGGTCAGATGATAGAGTTTTTGGATGATAAAAAATATGCTGTTACTTGTGAACAATGGCAAAACGACGGAGAAGGAAAATCGTTAAAAGGAAAAGGGTCATGGAGAGTGGGATTAAATTGGTTACAGGGTGATAGTGAAGAAACATCTAGTTTTTATTATGTATGCGAGAATAAAGAACTCTGTGATGCTCTGTGGAAGACGGTAAAGGAAGTATTAAATGAATAGTCTACCTACTATTGACCAAATAAATTTACTAAATTATTTTGAGGTGGTAAGAAAACTTGATCCAGAGCTTTGTTTAATTAAAATTGCTCTTGATGAAACAGGTGTAAATCCTGCGATTATTCCTAAGATTATAAGAACGATAGGCAATTTAACGATTGGACAAGGATATGGGAAAGTTCAAATATTTATGCAGGCAAAATTTATAACTCAAATAAAAGGAGAGGAAAATGTTGAAGTGAATGAAGAAGCAGTTATTGACAACATTAGAAAATAAGCGTATAAGGTAAGTAAATAAGCCTGAGAGGGAGAACCTAAAGGCCGATAAGACATATTTGTTTTATGCGGTCTTTTTTTTGTGTAAATTATGCCAGAACAACCAGTCTTTGGTACTAAAGAAGAACAAAAGCTATTCCACGAAGCCTCACACCATTATCAGATGGCTAAAGAAGATTTAGAGGTAAGAATTGCGGACTTTGATAAAAAAGATATTTTATTTCGTTCTTACATTGACAAAAATAAGTGGCCGTATAGGTCAATAGTTTTTGATCCTAGAGTTTTTACTGGTCTCTTTGAGAAGACTTTTCGACTCTTGGCTAATAAACCTAGGGGTAGACTTGTTCCACGGGAGGGTGGTGATTCTCTAGGAGCAAAAATTAATAATGAACTTCTTTCTTTTCAATGGGATGATAATGAAAGGGTTGATGCAACACCAATGTTAGCAAAGTGGGCAATGATGGACTTAAATGCTAGAAAATATGGCGCATCATTTGGTCTTGCAAAATGGCATTGGCAAAGACAAGTTCTTAGAGATGATAGGGAAAAATCTAATGGTAAATCAGTTATCTTTTTTGATGGCCCCAATTTTAAGCCTCTTAATAATAGGGATTGTCTTCCTAATCCTTCGTATTCAACTATAAAAAATTGGTTTCAGCATCGTGATTATTTGACTTTACAAGAGATGTCAGATGTAAATGATTCTGCAAGAGCCAAACCGATTTACAAAAATCTTGACATTCTTCGTATGCTGATTAAAGAAGAAGCTAAAACAGGCGGAGATACAAGAGAAAGTAACTGGACTTCTAAAAATAAATCAATAAAAGGATTGCAGGATTATTTAGGTAGAGATGAAGTATATAAAACAGTAGAAATTATTACAGAGTATCGGCCTGAAAGGTGGATTACCTTTTCCCCAAAACATGGTGTTATTCTTCGTGATATCGCTAATCCTTATCAACATGGGCAAATTCCAGTAATACTGCTCAAATATTACCCAATTGATGAAGATATATATGGACTGTCTGAAATTGAGCCGATTGAGAAGCTGCAAAAAGCGACAAACGCTCTTGTATGTCAATATCTTGATGCAATCAATCTGAGTACCTATCCCATTGTGAAAGTCCGATCAACAGGCGGTGCGGTACAAATGCACACACTTGAATTCAAGGCAGGGGCTAAATGGCTTATGAATGATCCCTCAACCGATGTTCTTCCCTATTCCCAGACTAATCCATCAGGTGTTGGCGAGTTTGCATCTACTTACCGCTTCATGATAGGAGCAATGCAAGAAGGATTAGGTGAAACTTCGGCTGCGATTTCTAACCTTAATCCGCAAGAGTCTCAAAAAACCGCAACTGAAATAAGAGATTTAGCCATAACTCGCTCTGCACGAGATAATTTTAACCAACTATTTCTAGGAGAGGCAATTAAAAAGCAAGAGATGTTTTGGTACAAGATGGATCAGCAACTTTTATTCCAAAAACCCGCAGACCAGCAAAAAGTTATAAGAATTGTTGGTAAGGATGCTATTAAGTATTTCCAAAATGTTGGATTGGATGGTGAGGGATTGACAGATGAAAATATTGATCTTTTGACTTCAGTTACTGAAAGTGGAGCAAATGTTGACCCAAGAGACCTAGTTGAACCTTTGTATCCAGTTAAAGTAGGCAATAATATAATTCCTAAATTTAATGTTGAGGAAGATGGACAGTTTGGCTCGCTTATTTTAGAACCAGAAGACCTTTCTGGCAATTATGATTTTATTCCAGATATTGAAAGTATGAGATTGCCCGATGACCAACAAATTCTAGCCGCTAAAAAACAAATGATTGAATTGGCTCTTAATCCCTTGACTTATCAACTTTTGGCTCAAGAGCAATATAAATTGAAGGTAAAAGAAGTATTGGAAGATTTTTTTGAACAGTTGGGAATGAAAGATGCAGATAAATACTTTGAAAAGATACAAAACTTGCAAGAAGGAGGATTAAATGGCCAAGTCCCGCTTAACAATACAGGAGCAGTCGGTATTGAAGGAAGCCTACAAGGTGTGGCAAATGTCGGAAACGGAGGGATGGGAGCAGGTATTCAAGCCGTGGCTTGAAGATAAAATTAAACATTCATGGCTTGATCCGAGAAAAGCATCCGATTGGGAGAAGTTTAAGTATGAATATATAGTTGCTTGGGGATTTTCTCAAGCAGCCAGTGAAATACTTGATTTTGTAAAAATTCAAATTGAGACTGCAAAAGAGTTAGAAAAGAAGAAAAGAAAAGCAGAAGATAATTTTGCGATTGGGGGTGAGTAAAAATGAGCGTAAGAGTAAAAAAGTATCTAAATAATACAGGTACAGGCGGAGAAGCAATAGTTGCACAAACTGAATACAAAGATGATTCGCTTGAAAATAGAACAACTATTGTTGATGGATATGAGTTTCACTGGGGCCCAAATGAAGTACGGAATTTTCTCGATGATGGAGTTGGTCTTGCGCATGCAGCATTTCAATCGGCAGATGCAACAGAAGATAATGCAATTCAGGACACTCAAGCGTTTGGAGATTCACGAAGCTAGGAGGTGAGGCAATATGGCAATGCACAAAAAGTCTAAAAAAAAGTCTCCTAAAAAAAAGAAGGGATTATTTTGAATCTAAGGAGAAAAAAAGCATATGCCTTTTAAATCAGAAAAACAAAGACGTTTTATGTGGATGAAGCATCCCAAAATAGCAAGGCGTTGGACAGGAGAAGGAAAAGGATATGTCGTTAAACGGAGAGGCAAGAAAAAAAGAAAAACTTGATCCATTGCCTGATCCAAAAGACAAAGATTTTTGGTTGGATGCAGAAATAGATAATCATGAGGCAAAACAAATGTCTTGTAAAAGTAAGCATGAATTCAGAAACGGAAAAAAGGCAAATGAGGCAAAATGTATGAATTGTCCAGTGGGATATATTCTACCAGTTGGAAGCGAGATTAGAAATCGTCATATTTATCATAATGATGAACTTATAATTTGAGTTCTAGGTTGGTTGAATAAATCTAACCTTGAACTCAGTTTATAAGAACTGAAAATGCCGTAATGCCTACGAGACAGGCAAAAAGAAAGGAGGTGTATATGGCAGAAGACACCAAGGCACAAAAAGAGCCTGAGAAGAAAACTCAGGTAGCGCCAATGCCTAGCGCAGAACAAAAAACACCCGAATCTAGTGATGTTGTTGTAAAAGAAACAACTTCTACAGAAAAGGTTGAAGAAGGATTGCCAGAGGATGCGTCTGATAGGACGAAGCATGAATTTGACAAGTTGCAACAGCAGCTTAGAGATGAACGCACTCGTCGGGAATACTACGAATCAGTATTTCAATCAATGCAAACTCAAAAGCCAGAACAGCCAAAATCTGTTCCTGTTTATGATCCAGAGACTGGTTTAGTAAATGAGCAAGCCTTTACAGACTTGCAGAAACAATCTTTGGAAGCAACAGCAAGAGCAGAAAGAGCGGAAACTGCGGTGCAGCAGTATTTGCAGGATCAGGAAGAAAAACAGGTATATCAAAAGTATCCTGAACTTAATCCTAATTTGGCAAAAACACATAATAAGACTCTGCACGTAAAAGTTAGACGCTTGATGGTTGATTCGATGTTAAATCCTAATGATTATGGCGGAAAGCAGATAGGTTTTATGGAAGCTGCTGATCTCGCTAAAGAGGATGATACATCGGCAGTTGAGCAAGCAAAGAAAGAAGGTGCAAAAGAGGCAATGGAGCAACTAACGCCTAAAGAACAGGCATCTCTGGAAGCAGTTGGTACGCCAGGTAGACGAACTGAATTAAGCTCTGATCTTGAAGAGTTAAAGATACTAACTCGGAAAGGTAATATAGAAGCTATAGCAGAACGTTTAAGGCGTATTTCGCCTAAAGAGTAACTCAAGTGCTAAAGTGGCAGCGCTTGAGAAAAAAATCAAGCGCTGAAAGGAGGGATATAAAATATGGCTTATGGATTACAGACATATCAAGATACAGCTATAAGAGAGGATTTGCTGGATATAATTGCTGATGTTTCACCAGATGATAATCCTCTTTCGACAATGCTACGGGTAGGTGAAGCAAAACAGACAGTGCATGAATGGTTAGAAGATTTCATTTCAAGACCTACAGCTAATACTGGAGCAGTAGAAGGCGCTGCAGCAACTTATGAAGATCTTACTCAACCATCACGAAGGACTAATATTACCCAAATTATTCGGGAGACCTTTCGTGTTTCAGGAACAGAAAGAGCTGTCAATGTAGCTGGTATGGCTGATCCTTTTGAATACCAGAAAAGCAAGGCCTTAAGGCGATGGAAAAATCGTTTAGAGTTTGCTTTAGTTAGAGGCGCTGTTGTTTCTGGAGCATCTGGAGCAGCCGCAACCATGATCGGAATAGAAGCAGTTGTTACATCACACACAACTAATCGTCTTTCAGGTACTTCTTTATCAGAAACTGAACTTAATGCAATGGTTTATGACGCTGCTAGTGATGTTGGTGGAGATGATGTTTTCGACATGGTTTTGACTACTCTTCAGCTTAGGCAAAAGATTTCAACCTTTACGGCTGGATCAACTAAGTATGTTAATGCTGAAGATAAGAGACTGACAAGACCTGTGGCTGTGTACGAGTCAGATTTTGGAGTACATAGAATATTTGGTCATAAGGATGTTTCTGTTTCGGCAGCAACACCTGGTCCTAGAGTTCTTGGTATAAGAGAGGATAAATGGAAAATTGCTTATCTTACTAATAGAAGACCAAAGTTTGTGCCTTTAGCGGTTGATGGAGACCGTGAGAACGGTATGATCATCGGAGAGGCAACTTTGGAGTATTTGGCTGAGAGAAGCAATGCTCAGAGGACTGGGTTTGCATACGCAGGATAATTGTATATTGGTTGATATTTAATATTATCCATGCGGTAGTAATTGATAGGGGAAGTGTTCTTTACTTCCCCTTCAGTTGTGTGAAAAAATGACTTATATTTACGATAATCTAGGAAGAAGAATAAAAACAAGACTTATCGCTAGTGTTGAAAAACTTGTAAATTTAAAACAAAAAAGTGGTTCAAATCCTTGGCCTGTAATAGAAGAATGTTTTAATATTTGGGCTTCTGAAAAACCCCGTAAATGGCAATCATATCTTTTATATCTGCAAGATATTAAAGAAACAAGAAAAGACCCAAAATTTGCTTCAACTACTGACAAAGTTACTGGCGGAATATTGCGTTATACGCTTGATATTCCTCAAGAAGTGATGATGATGATTAGATGTGTTTATAAGGCTAATGAATTACCAATGAATCGTTTGTTTTTTCAAGAGTTTGCTAGAAGATTTCCAAAATGTAAGATTGCAGAGAAACTTTAATTATGAAACATCCGCACCAATTTTTAATAATTGATAAAGATAATAGAGCAATTTACGAAAATGAAAGAAAAATACAGGAAATAAAAGGAGTTAAAGTAGTTTGCGTTGAGTGTGGAGAACAGCGTTCTGTCTGGGTAGACGGAAAGATTAAAGTATGGGAAACAAAATAGCTCTTTGCATGATTTGTAAGGGAGATAGAGATGAGCCAAGCAACCTTAAACGGGCGCTAAACTCAATTTATAAATATGTTGATGGCATTTTTATCACCTTGACAGGCGCAAGAGAAAATTTGGGAGAAATAGAAAAGGTATGTCAAGAGTTTAAGGTAAATATTTCTTATAAAGACGATCTTTGGGAGGCTGACGAAAAAACAGTTAATTGGTTAAAGGAATATTTAGGTTATGAGCCTTACATGAAAGTAGGCGATAAACTTTTTCTTTTCGATGAGGCAAGAAACTTTAATTTTTCCCAAGTTCCAAAAGAATATGATTGGATTTTATGGATAGATACAGATGATGTATTTAGGAGAGGAGAAAATTTAGGAAAGGTTACATCGCTTGGCAGAAAATTAAATATTGAAGCATTTTATTTTAATTATCTCTATCAAGTAGAATTTGAAGGAGAGTATTGCGCAACTTGCAATCAGAAAGTTGATCCTGAAAAAAGAAAAATAAAACATGTAATTATTGAGCATATTAGAGAAAGATTGGTTAGAAATAATGGAAAGTTTAAATGGATTGCTCCAATACATGAGACTCTAATTGAACAAGTGCCAACTAATAAAACTGATAATTACGATTGTGATGTTGTGCATCTGGCGACAAAGAAAGATAGAGAAAAGTCTTTGACGCGGAACTTAAAGAACTTAGAATTGGCCATTGCTAGAACAGAGGGTAAAGACCCTCGTCATGTCTATTATTTGGCTAAAGCCTATTTTGATCTTCACCATCCAGAATATGATAAAAAAGCCATTCCTTTAATTCAATCGTATTTGGATGGAGAACATAAATCTGGCTGGCCGCAAGAGAGAGCCCAAGCCTATGAGTATCTAGCTGAACTTTATCGAAGAAGAGGAGAAGTTAATAATGCAATTAAAGCAGGTATGAATGCTTTAATTGAAGCACCAGACAATTCTTCAATCTTTATTAACGTTGCCGCTTCCTATATTTTGAAAAAAGAATGGGAAAGAGCCCTTTTTTGGATAAAAACTGCCAGTGTAACTCCCCTTCTTAAAAGCACTCTAGTTAAAAATCCAAAAGATATGGAAGGAATGAAATATGAGATTATTTTTAACGCTTGTCTTAATTTAGGCAAGATTGACGAGGCATGGGCAGCCGCAGTTAAAATGCGGGAACTTGTCCCAGGAGATAAAATAGTTGAAGATAACTATAATTTTATTTCCCAACTTCGTGAGCAAAGAGATGTAACAAGAGCAATTACAAGATTGGCAGAATATCTTAAATTAACAAATGAAAGACATAAAATTAAACCTCTTTTGGCAGCCGTTCCTCAAATTGCCGAACAAACGCCTTTTATTATTGATCTTAAGTTGAAAAATAATCCTCCTAAGTATTGGAAAGAAACGGAGATAGCTTTTTATTGTGGGCCTGGTTGGACTGTTTGGTCTCCAAAAAGATTGGAAAATCCAAAAGAAGCATTTATCGGAGGAAGCGAGGAAGCGGTTATAAGAATGACTAAAGAACTACAAAAAATTGGCTGGAAAATAACAGTTTACGGAGACCCAGGAGAAGATGAAGGAGAATACGAAGGGGTCAAATATCTTCCTTATTATAAATTTAATTGGCAAGATAATTTTAATATTGTGATTCTCTGGCGGCAGTTGGGAGCATTAGATCAGAATATAAAAGCTAAGAAGATATATTTTTGGGCACACGATATACAAAATCCGCTCGAATGGACAAAAGAACGAGTAGATAAACTTACAAAAGCCTTTTTCTTAAGCAAATGGCATAGAGATAATGTGCCAAACTTGTCAGAAGAAAAAGTGATGATAACGTCAAACGGAATATGAAGTGTTTTAATTGTAATCAAAATATAGAGAAATTTTTTATTAAAACTAAACCAAATAGGCATATAACATCTCCTAATTCAGCTAATTATTATGATTATTATTGCAATAAACAATGTAGAAAAGAAACAGATGATAAAAGATATGCCTTCTTTGCAAAACTAGATAGAAATGCGAGCGATAGTGAATGTTTTATTCACGATCATTGGAAAAAAGACAGTATTGGAAGAAATATAAGAGTAGGTAAGTGTAGAATAACAGGAGTAGATGTCCGCGTAGAGCCTTTACAACCTGGAAATAACTCGGGTCAACCAGAAGAATGTTATAAACATTTTGTTTTAAGGAAACAATATTATGAAAAAGATAATTAAAGAGATACTTTTTCTACTTCAACATTGTTATGGTCATGTGAGGTTTTATAAGTGGTGTAAATATTGCATGGAGTGGTTAAAATGAGAAATTTTAAAAAAATAGTACATACATCTTCTCCTGATCGTGGTTTAGAACATCTTTTAAAGATGTGGCCTGATATTAAGAAAGAAGTGCCAGAGGCAGAACTGCATATAGCTTATGGATTTCAACTATTTGATAAAATGGCAAGTGGTAATCCAGGAGCTCAAATGTGGAAGGAAAAAATGTTGGAAATGATGAAGTATGAGGGTATAAAAGATTATGGGCGGTTATCACAGTCAGAAGTAGCAGAATTGATGAAAACTTGCGGTATTTGGGCTTACCCTACGCATTTTGGTGAAATAAATTGTATTTCGGCTATTAAAGCTCAAGCCTATGGATGTGAACCTGTTGTGGTAAACTATGCAGCGTTAAAAGAAACTGTGCAATTTGGTAGAAAAATAGAAGGAGATATTTATGACCAAGAAACTCAAGACGCATTTAAAAAGGAACTGATTGATGCTTTGAAAAATCCAATGATTGAGGAGAAAAGACAAGAAATGATGAATTGGGCTTGGAATAAATATAAATGGGAATCTATTGCTAAAACTTGGGATGAGGAATTAAAAAAATGAGCGATTTTAAATGTTCTTTTTGCGGTTCGGATAAATTGATGATTGATACGCCATATATAGAGAAAACTAAAACTTGGCCTATTGAATATAAGAAAAAACAAACATATTGTTGCAAACCACAGGCAAAAAATCAGGAATATGAAAAAAGATTTCACCCTATATACAGCAAAAAACCAAAAGATGTAGCAAAGTGGTAAAGATTTATGACTGCGAAAGAATGGTTTGATAAAGGAATGGAAAGGCTTAAAACATTTGATGTTCGAGGGCTTCTGCCTAGCCTTCGAGCAGCCAATGAAGGAGCAATAGAGGATGTATCAAATACCAATGGCTGTGCTTTTTATCAATGGAGTATTTCTCTAATTGATGTAATGAAGCCAAAACAAGTATTAGAACTAGGGGGAGCAATGGGAGTATGGAGTATTTGTGCTCTTCATACTTTGCCTCAAGAGTCTAAACTTTATAGCATTACTTTACCCGAAGGAGGATTGGAATTTTCTTATATTGTAGATAAATATACAAACTTTTTTCCTATTCTTGGTGATGATTTAGACATGAAGAATTGGGAAGGAGTTGATTTATCAAAAACTGATTTATGGTTTATAGATTCTTTGCATGAGAAAGAGCATTTAGAAAAAGAGTTAAATTTATATTCTCCTTTTTTTAAGAAAGGCGCAATAATACTTTTTGATGACATACATATAAATAATGGTATGGAAGAAGTTTGGAAAGAGATTAGAAATAAAGAATGGGACTGTTATGATGCAACCGATCCTTTACATTACTCTGGTTTTGGTATCTGTAAAGTATGAATAAAGAAGAATTAAAAGAAATTGTTAAAAAATACTTTTATGGTGATGAGTACGAATGGTTTGGTTTTGAAAATGCTGCTCTTGTCCGATACGACTTAGATAGCAGTAAAATTTGTTATTCTCTTATCCGCCACTACAAACCCACAAGTTGTTTTGAGGTAGGCACAAGCTCAGGTCATGCAACTATTTTTATTCTTGATGCTTTATTAAGAAACTATAAAGAGACAAAACAGCCTTTTAAATTTGTTGCTTTTGAAAAAGAGGAAGGACTATATTATGAAACACTTAAAAATCTGACTCGCCGTCATGCTGGCATTTTATCTAATATATTTTTAGGGGATTTTACAAAAAATCTTGGCAAAATTCCTAAAGAACTTGATTTTGCTTTTATTGATACTGACCATGATAAAGAAACAACTTCATGGTATGTAAAAAATCTTTTCCCACGCTTAAAAAAAGACGCTTTGGTGGCTATTCATGATTTTGCAGTTGAGGAAAAGGATGATAAGTGGATAGGAAAAGGAACAAACGGTACAGGAGGCTTGGAAGAAACTCAAGTTCTTATGGATTTGTATAAACAAGGTAATTTACCGCTAGAACCCATTTATTGGAATTACCATAATCCGTTGTTTGAGGAAGATAGTCCAAATTGGGAAGCGTCATTTTGGACAAAAACATGAATCAAGGGTATGTAGTTCATATCACGCCAACTATTAAAAAACTGGGGGATCATTCTTTTGTAGGAGTTATAGATGATTATTTTAATGCAGAAGTTGAGATTGGAAATTTTACAAGTGTTGCTTCGACATTATATGTTCATGGAGCAACAGAACATCCAGTAGTTTTTAATCCTAAGTTTGTTTCAACATTTCCATTTGGAGATAAAGGATGGGATAATAACTATCCAAAAGCCCAATCAAAAGGAAAAATTGAAATAGGAAGTGATGTATGGATAGGAGAAAGCGTAACAATATTATCAGGAGTGAAAATTGGAGATGGAGCTATTATTGGTGCTCGTTCTGTAGTATCCAAGGATATTCCTCCATTTGCAATCGCTGTGGGCAACCCAATCAATATTATCCGTTATCGCTTTTCTCAAGAGATAATAGAGAAGTTACTAAAAATTAGATGGTGGAATTGGCCACAAGAAAGGATTAAAGAGAATTTGGAGATTATGAAAGATATAGATAAATTTATTGAGAAATATGGCTAAAATTTGTTTTCTTTGGTATTGGTCAAGAGCAACTGAAATATATCCTAATTGGAGAGATGGACTTAGAGGAGCGCTAGAGGAATTATCCGCAAGAGGCCACCTTGTAGAAATTTATCAAGGAGAAATAGAACCGCCAGACGAATATGATTTTTTGCTTTTTTGGGGAGATAGTAATTGTCCGTTTTTTGACAAAATTGATAAATATAAAGCAAAAAAGGGAATAATTTTAACGACTGAACCCCATAATATTGAAAATTTAAAGAAATTAGATGTTGTTTATTGTGAAAGTACACCTATTTATGAACAGGTTAGAGCTAACGGGCTTCATGCTGTCAAGGCTTTTGGTACTGACGTTGATTTTTACGCTCCTGATGAGAAAATTATAAAACAGATAGATTTTTTCTATCCCGCAACATTTTCTCCTTGGAAAAGACAATCTATAATCTCAAATTTAGGCAATAAACTTGTCTGTGTTGGAACAGTGCAGCCAGATGGTAAAAAAGAGTATGAAAACTGTCTTTTAAGAGGCGTACATATTGTTGAAGGATATTATCCGCCAGAAATAATAAAACTTCTATATCAAGAAGCTAAATTTGTGCCAATTCCAGCCATTCATGGATCAGAAAGAACAGTGCTTGAGGCAATGAGCATGAATATTGTGCCTACAGTTAATAAAAATAATAGGAGAGCATTGTCATATATTGAGGAATATATTAAATCGGGTTGCTTAACTCCTCGTGATTTTGTAATTCAAAATTACTCGCATAGGGTCTATGCAGACCAGATTTTAAGAGGAATAAATGGATAAAATAACAGTTGGAATACCCGTATATATTATTAACGAAGAAATACTGCAATTAACTAAAAATGCGGTTGAGTCTTTAGAAAATATTAACTTGATAATAATAGATAATGGCTCTACTATGGGCGGAGGATATTTGAGAAGTGTAGCAGATATATATATTAGAAACAAAATAAATTTAGGTTATGCTAAGGCTGTCAACCAAATTATTAAGTTAAAGAGAACTGAATTACTGGCTTTGATGAACAATGATACAAGAATATCTCCTAACTGGCAGGAAGTATCAAGAGAAATATTTAAACAAGATGACAAAGTTTATAGCTGCCATTTTAAAATGACTGATTATGATACTCCTTTTACCTATGGGGACAAAGTTGCGATTGGAGGAAGGGAAAGATGGTGTACTTCTTCATTTTTTGTAATCAAGTCTTGGAATCCACAACGTTATGATGAGAATTTTTTAAATAGTTACGAAGATTGGGACTATTGGAAAAGAATAAGAAATAATGGATGGAAACAGGCATATACCAATAAGGTTGTATATCAACATCATCACTCTTTTACTCAAAAGTTAGTTCCTGAAAGAGAAGTAAACAATTTAAAGAATAAGGAATATTTCAAATCTAAGTGGGGTGCTTACGCAGAAGATTTATTTGGAAAAGAGTTTCCTTCACAAATGCTTGAAAATTATCAGGAAGGATTCTAATGATAAATAATATTTTGAATCATAGATACCCAATAATGCCTAAAGGATGGAAAAAACAGGTTATTCGATTTTTTCGCATACATTTAACACAGAGAAAATGGTTTCATTATTTTTACCATCGTTTATTTGGACATCGGATTGTAATTGATACTGGTTATAGCTGGTGTGAATACTGTGATTATCATCAAGAAAGATTTGAAAAGGAATTATATATAGTAACTGCTATAAAAGCGAAAAACTTATTTACTAAGGATTTCCAGATCAAAGGAGTTTATAAGTGATAAATAAATGCAGAAGTTGTTACTCGCCGAATTTAGTTAATGTATTGTCTTTAAAGAATCAGTATCTTTCAGATTTTGTTAAAGGTAATGATAAACCAGAACAATATCCTCTTAATCTTGTACTTTGCACTAATTGTACTCTTGTACAACTTAGAGAATCAATACCAGTAGAAAAGTTATATACGGAAAACTATGGATACAGAAGCGGAATAAATAATACAATTAAAGCCGATTTAAGAGATATAGTTGCTAAAGCGTGTGCAATAGTGCCTCTTAATGTAAGGGATAGTGTTGATATTGTTTTGGACATTGGGTGTAATGACGGTACGCTTCTTTCTAATTACCCTTTGGATGTAGTAAGAGTGGGTATTGATCCTATCTCTAAATTTAAAACGGATATTGCTTCAAGGAGAATTACTTTTATAAATGATTTTTTTAGTTTTGAAGCATATTTTAACAAGTTTGGATATGCAAAGACAAAAATAATTACGGCTATTTCGGTTTTTTATGATTTAGAAAATCCTAATAAATTTATTAGCGATATAGTCAAAATTTTAGACAAAGATGGAATATTTATTATTCAGCAAAATTATCTTTTAACCATGCTTCAAAATGTGGCTTTTGATAATATCGTCTTTGAACACATTGAGTACTATTCTTTGAAATCATTAGAATATTTATTAAATACACATGGACTAGAAGTATTTGATGTTGAAGTTAATACGATTAATGGTGGTAGTTTTCGAGCATATATTAGGCATATGGATAATGTAAAAAAGATGAGACTAATGGAAGAAAAAGCGAAACTATCCAACAAATGGACATATATGCTTTTTTCGATAAAGACAAGAGAAATATGTAAAAAAGTATATAGCTTTATTAAACAAGAAAGTGAAAAGGGTAAAATAATATATTTGTATGGTGCGTCAACAAGAGGTAATTCTCTTATTCAGGCTTGTGGTTTGGATAATAAGATGATTAAAGCGGCAGTTGAAAGAAATCCTGAAAAATGGGGTAAAAAGATTGTTTCTTTGCAAATACCAATTATAAGTGAAGAACAGGGAAGAAAAGATAAGCCTGACTATATGCTTGTTTTGCCTTGGCAGTTCAAAGAAGAATTTTTAGTAAGAGAAAAAGAATATCTTAAACAAGGAGGTCATCTCATTTTTCCTTTACCTAAGTTTGAAATTATATGAAAAATTTAGATAAATTAGCGTACACACTTTACACAACAAATTTGGCAAATACTCATTGGCTTGATAAGAAACTTAATGGTAAATGCACTTGCATTGAAAAATTAAAACAGTGGAATAAATACAAAAGTGATTGGAGAGGAGTTGCAAGAAGGTATTTGAAAGGTAAACTATGAAAATAACCTGCGTTACTCCTACGGTAAGGAAAGATATGCTTGATATAGTTAAAAAATGTCTTGAGCGTCAGTCTTTTAAAGATTTTGAATGGATTATTGTTTACCCTTTAGACGAGAATAAAACTATATTTGAATTTATTTCTCCTTTATCTATTAATTATTTAATTGATCCCCCCAAAAAAAATGAAGATTTTTATGGACTCAATAAGGCATGGAATTTGGCTTTCAAAGAAGCTAAGGGAGAACTAATTGTCTCGATTGTAGATGGGCTCTGGTTTCCGCCCGAAACTTTAGAAAGGCTTTGGCAACATTACGAGCGAGATCCCATGAGTTGCGTAAGTTTAGCTGGACATCATTACGATCGGATAGAATTTGGGAAACCTGAACATTTGGTATGGGTTGATCCAAAAGTTAAGAATACAGGTGCTCTTGAACAAATAAATCCTGTAGATTTTGAATTGTGTATTGCTTCACTTCCTATAAAAGGAGTAAAAGAAGTAGGAGGTTTTGATGAATCTTTTGACCGCTTTCCAGCATGGTCGGAAAAGGATTTAGCCTGCCGCTTAGAAAAAATAGGATATAAATGTTATATTGATCAATCTATTCAATTTCGTGCAATTCATCATTCAAGACTTAATAATGCTGAATGGGACAAGAAATTCCCTGAATCATCAGTTTACTTTCAGAAATGTTACAAAGAAATTCAAGAAGGTAAAAGACTGAAATTAAACTATTTATGAATATTACTATCCGAAGTCATAATTCTTATACTGGCTTAATAGTGGATAATGTAATTCAATCTGTTTATCCTCCGCCTGATATGGGCTATTGGCAACACATGATACCTGATAGTATACCTAACTTTAATCCAGAAAATGCACTACTGCTTGGAGTTGGAGGTGGAACTATTTGCAGGCTTTTACAAGATAAATTTCCTAATATTAAAATAACAGGTATTGATAATTCGAAAGAAATTATTGAAAATGCAAGAAAATATTTAAAATTTGATGAGGTAAAAATAAATCTTGTCATTGCTGACGCTTTTGATTATCTCTATAAGATTAATGATAAATACGATTTAATTATTGTTGATATATGGAATGGGTATTGGTTTCCTTTTCAAGTTTTGTCAATAGACTTTATAAGAAGGTGCAAAGAGTTATTAAAAGAACATGGGTGGATGTATATCAACGCTCCTAATCTTGATTTTCTTGCAGAATTGAGTACAAAAAATATATATAAAAAAACAGTTAAAGTAAATACAGTTTATAGTTTTGAGAAAATAGAGGTTGACAAGAAAGAAGAAAAAGAATATAAAAGACAAAACGGCGTATCTGAGAAAGAACCCGCTATTATATAAATGGAGTAGCGGGATTTTTTATGGGAAACCTTACACAAAATCAATCCATACCACAAAAAGTAGACCCTTCTAAAAAGCCCATGCACGAAGGATTATGGGAAGGAACTTTGGGTTTTATGGATGACATTAATTATCATCGAATGTCTGATCTTTTGGAAGTAAGTTATGAAGATAGACGAGATCATCATTTAGCAGAGAAAATAAGTTTTTTAACTGACTGGGCAAAAGAACAGACAAAATCAGACGATAGAATGACGCAATATATGGCTATTAAACAATTAACCAACGGGCTTGGATATCAGATAAAAGGAAAAGAACTTCTTATTAAACTTTATCATTGGACAAAACTTGATCTAAATAGAAGAAAGATAGAACAAGCAATGGAATTACTAAAATGAGCACTACTCATGAAGGCAATGTTCAGCCTCAACTTGATTACGAAGAACATGAAGGCGATGTAAATGCTAAACGCTTTTATTCTATTCTAGGAGCAACTGCAATTGCCTCTAATGTTTCTATTTCTACAACTCCTACAACTGTTATTCCTAGCAATGTTAATCGTCTTTCTTTTTTGATACGTAATATTTCAAATACAACTATTTTTCTAAGTTTTACATCTATTATGTCCATTTCCACAATGTATTTAAGGCAAAATGACGTTTTGGAATCTAATAGTTATCAAGGCCCCATTTTTTCTACTGTCGGAGCAGGAACTGGAGAATTAAGATTTATTGAGGAAAGAAAATGATTGATTTAAGACCTGGAAGTACATGGGTTGAAAAAACTGGCGATACAATGACGGGGAATTTGAACATGACCGCTCATATTATCCCAAGCTCTGATTCCTTGTATGATTTAGGTTCTACAACACTTGCTTTTAGAAATTTATATGTTGATACCATTGCCTCTATCACTGGCAATGCTTTGGCTTTAACTCCTGTTTCAGGACAATCTCTGACAGTTAATCTTGCCACTACTGGGGATTTTGTTGTTAATACTGATGATTTGGTAGTAGATACTTCCGCAGGCAACGTTGGCATCGGGACGACGAATCCGAATGCGCTTTTGTCTTTTGGTACAGCAATCAATGCGCAACAGGTACATATTTACC
>Ga0213870_1000590_pt1 | contig 16850 bp, 21 predicted proteins | sample WICALVC2017_Meta_FD_160119 | JGI IMG/M metagenome (GOLD analysis project Ga0213870, IMG submission 160119) | Freshwater microbial communities from subterranean cave lake in Wind Cave National Park, South Dakota, United States - WICALVC2017 | ecosystem: Environmental > Aquatic > Deep subsurface >... | reverse complement strand
ATGAGCAATGCGATTAGAACTTTAAACATATTATCCCCTATCAGTATAAGCGTTTAAATTTAGCGTGATCGCCGCAGTTGATACAGTCCTTTTCTGCTTTACATATGTCGCCCCGTTAGGAAGAAAAACAGATTGAGCAGTTGAAGTAATGGAAATCTCTGGGGTTCCCGTTGCCGGTGAGCTTGGAAGTTTATCACTGGTCGAAATATACAACTCAATCGTGTCCCCTGCTGGCAAATTCCCACCCTCAACGGAAACTATGGAGTGGGGATAGTTTGCCAAAGACAGCCAATCCCCTTCTAAAACAGCATTACTAGCGTCCAACATTTTGTAACGTATCGCGTGACCGTCTAAACTAATAACATCCCCGTTTGCCATGTCCTACCCCTCCACACCAACTAAATAGTTAGCACTAAAAAACACCTTCTATAGCACGAAAATCGTCTGGGTTCCTATTGGAAAAAACCGATATCATGTCCTGCGCCATATCATCATACATCGCCATAAATGGCCGAGGATCAGTATCCCCTGTTGGAGCCGCAAGTTGGCAAGCATGATAAGCAATCATCGGATGAAAATCCGAATAGACCACATTCGGATCCAGCGCATCTACCCCTTTTTCAGTATATTCCAACTGTACGGTGTAGACCCCATTAGGCGTGGGAGTGAAGTATATCGTATTGTTGATTAAATCAAAATATTCAGGAAAGCCCCTAAAAATGGTATTTATGGGAATGTTGTTGTGTCTCTTATGGACGATCTGCGGGACATTATTGACCAGCACTGAAATGGAAATTAGAGTCTCGAAGTTACCAGCAAATGCGTAGAAATTAGAATTCGCAGTTGTAGTGAATGTGACCAGAGCCTCATTGAGACTACTATCCAATGACCGCGCAAGGTTCGCTAATTTATTTTTTCCAATGATGATTAGGCGGTCCAAAAAGGTGTCAGAATAAAACCCTTTTGCTGTACCAGAAACCTCGTCATTTAAGAGCGACCTTACAAGTGTGCGAATCTCTAATTTAGTCATACCAAAATACTACAACATAAAAAAAAGTGGGTCAATGATTTTGATAAACTCTATTCCCCGCAACCTTCATGGCTAAAGGCTCTATCTTTTCTGTTTGCTCTTTAACCCATTCCTTCTGCGCTTTAACCCTTGCGGCTTCCCATTCAGGCTCGTTCTCGCTCGCCCTGCGGAGAAATTCTTTTTCCCCGTTGGGATGCTTGCGCCAGTCATTCCGCCACAGGTGATGAACGATTTCCATTCCGCGATCCAACTGGCCTAAAGGGATTTTCTGCCACACATACCGCTCACCACGATTATCAACATTCGTGATCTGCCACTCACCACTTAAATTATCAAACTCCAATTCTAGGTGGTTGTCGTAGCGGGTAAGCTCGCGGCGAAGGGAAGATATATCCACTTACTTCGCGCTCAAAACTTTCTTGCCAATCTTTACTGGCGTCCCGCCATCGGTGTAAATCACATCATCAGCATTAAGTTGTTTCTTGATCGTCTTTTCCTTTTCAGACGCGGAATCAGTGTCAACAGGGGTAGTGTTCGTTACTGACTCAATGCCGATAAAGGATTCGACTGCTCGACCCATCGCATCTCTTTTAAAAATCATCTTGTCAGAGATAAATTGAGCGATAAACCGAGGGAGGTTTTTCTTTTCCCCCGGAGCGAAAGTGTAAGTAATACTGTCAACCATCACTTCCTCCTGCTTCGCTGAGCGATTGACCGCAATAACCCGATCCGCATGTTGCTTTACCGTAAAATCAAAAAGCTGTTCTTCCGTCATTTTAAATCCTCCATGTTAAAAAACAAAAGGCCGTACTAGGGACATCCGAGATGGTACCCTAGTACGGCCAAGTTGTCAACATTACTGCCCGCTGTTAGTTGCGAACAACATACAAAGCGGCTGTTGTGATCCCCTCGATTCTGAACATCTCCCAGGGGGTCATGTGAGCGTAATTCTTCTCGGCGAAGAAGAACTGATTCCACTCGTTGATATACGCCCCGTTGGAAATCCCCATCCGCATTGCCGATCCGTCTCTCGTCAACGGACTCCACTCGCGAAGCACAAACTTCTTGATGCCTGATTTTGGCGTCCCGATCAGTTGCCCGTAAGGAGCGTTGTACGAAGAGACAACCTTTACCCCGCCGAACGTGAGCCCTTGCTTGCGCGTAACCGTGTTCGCGCCAGCATCAGGATTACCAACCATCGAATCCCCAGTAAGACGAACAAGACTCACAGAAAGAGCCGCAATCGCCTCTTCCACATACCGATCACAGAGCAAGTAATCAATGTTGTTCTTGCCCGTTCTCTGTTGCGTAGTCGTAAATCCGTTCTGGATAATTGCAGACGTTAAGACACCTGCGGCGGTTCTCACATACGATTTCAATTTCGGAAATGTCGTCCGAGACAAACCCTGAAACGTCAACACACGAGTACCATCATCACAAAATGCGCCCATACCAAGGAACTCATTGTCCAACCCGCGAGACTCCGCACCCGATGGAGCCAATGAGTTGGTGGTCGTAATCAGCCCATTGTCCGGCACTGCAACCGCAAGGGCCGGCGTGATGCTGAACGAAGTCCCGTTGACTTGGTCAATGATTGTGATTACCGTTGCCGTTGTCAGGAACACACCAGCGGCATCGTAAAACGCAATGTCCTGATTGTCGTAAATCCATTTCGTACCCCCAATGGGGGAAGTTTCAAGACCGGGGTTGTCAACCACAACAGTTGTTGCCCCAATCGCAAGCGCACCGTTTACTTGACAGATAACACCTCGACCTGTCCCCCACATTTGACGACCCTTGCTCCGCGCAATATGGGTTGATAGCGCATCCAACTCTGCATTCATCACGTTTTTAAAAGCACCAGCACCTTTCTTGGCCGCATTTAAAACATGCTCCGCAAACGCAAGAGACCCGTACTCACTTTTCATGCTGATAATGTAGTTCTGGGGGGAAATGTTTTTAGGTGCGGGAAACTGGCCTCGCTCACCACCAGCACCGTAAGCGGTATTGCCACTCATGTTGACGTAACCGATTGCCCGCCGACCGTCTCCCGACCATTCAGGGTCTGCCTCTTTTTCCAAAAACATTTCAGCGATGGGATCGGAGGAAGCATTTAACTCCGTATCCATATCAATAAAAACGTCCTTTAGAGCCTTGTCGAAAGTCGTCGAACTCGAAGTTGCCATTTTAAAATCCTCCTATTTTTTAAAGTAAAAAAACATCACCGCTAATGACGGTTGCCATATTGGTATCATGAAAAAAAATGTGAGTCAAGAGAATGAATGCCTACACCGCCTCTATTAAACTTTTTCGCATATCTTCTATCAAATCGTTACGACCTTTCTTTACTGGATTGCCTTCACCCACCGCCCCTTTCGGAACTCTCGTTAGCGGCGCGGTAGGTGCTACAGGTGTTACAGGCGCAACCACATCTGGCTTTTTCATTGCAAATGCGGTAATCACTTCTTTTGCAATCCGCTCTGTAGCCACAAATGATCCACGCTGGAAAGCATTCCATTCAGTATCACTCATATTGTTCACAACCATTTTATTAAATATCTTTCGTTGCTCCGCGCTAAACACAACTTTTTCGGAAGACAAAAGAGATGTGAGGCGATCATCATTTCTGGCGATATTGTCCTCAATCATCTGCGCTTGCATGTCCTCTTTCCACTTCAACAACTCGCCCAACTTTCCGATGTTGGGATCAAGCGCATGGAGATCATCACGATATTTTTTATCGGGATCATCCTCGATCTGTTTTGGCGTTGCGCGAATCTTGGCTAGTTCATCATCAATTTGTTTTAGTCTTGCAAGAGAGGTTTTTGTACCTTCAAAATCGTAATCTTTATATTTCCCCTGCTCCGCTTCGTAGAGGGCTTTATAGTCCGGTGCCGTCTCTGTGGCTGTCTCTGGTGCGGTCTCTGTTGCGGTCTCTGTTGCTGTCTCTGTTGCTGTCTCTGTTGCTGTCTCTGCGGCGGCCGCTGGCTCACCACCACCGTCTTGGCTTGCGTTGATCGCTTGCGCCGCCCTAAATAAGTTGTCCATGTTTGGCATGTGATTCTCCTGTTATTGAGGGACAGGCTGATTTGCGCCCTGCCCATTAAATGCGGGGAGTAATCCCCCCGCGCCTTTCTGTTCTGGCTCTCCACCCTCATCCATCGGCATTGGCGGTGGCACACCCGTTATCATTTGGATTTGCATAGGCTCCATGGCCTGGGCCTTTATCGTGTTGGTGATATGTTCCATCACTCTCGCCCTCACACCTTCATCCTCATTCTGCATGAAAAAGACACGATGTTTTTCCAAATGCAAATCGTAATTCTCGATCAGCGGCAACACAGGCGGAGTTTGACCATTAGTCATCATCTCATGCTCACGACTAATCTGATCCAGTTCTTTTTCCAGCTCTGGCTCTAGCCCATTGAGTCCCAATTTATCCCTCAACTTTTTCGCAATCTTTGGATTCCTAACGTCAATGATGCCGCCATTTATTGCGGAAAATAAAGCCGCTTCCTCCGCCCTCTTTGATCGCGGTTGCTCCGAGTCCGAATCAACAACGACATTGATACTTCCCGCAAAATCAGCACCCACAAACTTTTGCATCCGCCAAGAACCGTCAGGCCCCAACGCATTGACTATCTTGGGCGTAACCCCAAACTCCTTAAACAGCTCAATGGCATGGACAACCAACAGCCGATAGGTCTCGGAAATTGATCTAAAACTTGGACCGAACTTAGAAAGACCACGCTCAATCTGCGTCTCAATTAAAGCGGCTGGCGTGCCTGATATGTTTTGAGTCGTCCCACGCAAGCTGTCAATTACCCCGCTCAACTCATCAATCATCGAATCAATACGATCCATATACTCCGATGTGCTTGACGCTATTGCCTGCCCCGGCCACACACGGGGCGTGGCAGAAGCATTGCCAAGATTTTCATACTCGACAAACGCCATCGGAGAGAACTTATTGGTAGACAACCTCGTGCCTTGCGGAGCCGTTATGATTGGGAATCCAGAAGCAAAAGAAGTCTTGAGCATGATCGCCTCTAATTTATTCCTCGTCTTCTGCAAAGATAAAATATCCATCATCGGCGTGCGCCCGAAGAATACGCCCGGGACAGAAACAAACTTAGCATGGTAGAGCGGTATCTTAGGCACGCCGCCAATCTTCCTCAACGGCGCAGACTCAAGGACACGGTCATCAAGCAAAGTCGCTTGCAATCCCTCCGGCCACTTTGCATTTGGGGAAATAAATATCCTTTTGACTGTTACCATGTCATCAGTGTCTAGGTCGGACGCGCCGAAATAACTCGACTCCAGATTGGCCGCAGACGCGGCAGAGATATAAGCAAGGGAGCGCAGGTAATGCAGACCCATGTACTCGCCAGATGTCGCCAACAACCCCTGTCCCCTCGGCTTGTCTTTGAGGTTGTATGCGTATTGTATTGCCTCCGCAGGTCGGCCACTCATGATGATTACGCACGGCTGATCGTCTATGCGCTCAATCGTCATGTCGGCCAAAACTTCAAAGGGGCTAACCACGTCCGCAAACAATCGCCAGTTGTTGTCGCCATGTTGCTGGACATCGGGGTAGATAAAAGCGTTGCCGGTGTAGGTCAGCCAAGAACATAAAGATTCTCGAACTTCTCCTATTTTCATCTCCTCAAGGAGATGCGGCTCAAGTATTGTGGCCGTCTGCGCGGCGGTTACGGATTCGGGTGTGTCATCGGCGGGGGAGCATAAGAAATTAGGCTCGATGCGTGACAGCACGGATGCTAGTGTGTCGCCTATGGAGCCGAAACGGTTTGTAGTGACCCTCCCAAGCAGTGGCTCTTCCTTTTTTTGCTCGATGGCGTTTGAGAAGGTACTGCTCCCGCCATCCCATTTTAACCACTGGATTCCCGCTTTAAATAAAAAAGACCTGTAGAAACTCCGATCCAAAGCAATACGGAGCTTGGAGTACCTTGCTACGGCCTTCCGAGCGTAGTCGAGAATCTCCATGTCCGCTGGACTGTTTTTAATATGGTCACTCATTATCGTTAAAGAACTGGTTGGCAAAAGATTCTATGTTTTCCGCCGTCAGGTTTGCGGGGTTGGGGAACTGAATATCGGAAGATGGTTCAGGCTTGCGGAGGGGCGACCCTTGCTGTGAGAGTAAGTGGTATGCAAGATTCCTTCCCTCTAACCTTTCAAATCTGGCCTGATTGCGGAGATACGCAACTTCGTCTTTCCAATTTTCGTTGTAGCTGGCATGAATGGCACATCCAGCGCAGGGGCGTCCCTCACTGACGAGCAGTTGCGCTTTCAGCGATTCAATCACCGACTGGTAATGCTCTATCAATAGAGCGCGGTCTTGTTTTAGAAAATTAAACATTTGGGGGTAATAATATCTTGGATGAATGAATAAGTCAATGTGCGATCACTCTTCGATCCAGTCAACGGGACTATACCGCAAAGCCTCTCGATCATCAGCCTCTTTCCGCACTCCTCGCCAAATCCCCTGACTCACTAAATCAAGCCTAGATAAGTCGTCCTTTGGCTTCGAATCAACCGCGTGTGGGAGCCGGTATGTGGCTATAAGATCATTGATGTACGCTACAGCGTCTATACAGTCAGTCTTCGCGCTCTTAGACCCACTCATACTCCACGATTCAGCCTGCTCGCGGAACTCCGCAAGGCAAGGCAGATCATTAACCACATAGAATTTCCCCAGAGCAATCACTGCGTCTAATCCACTAACCCTACTGTGCTTACTCCTCCCGCGCGGCAAAAGGTCTTCAACCACCACCCACTTGCTCATTTTTTGAAACTCCACACGCAGTTGCGATCCGAGAGACCCAATACCCGTTTTTTCAACTCCAACACAAGATGGATTATAGATAGCGCAGAATCGGAATATCTTCCCCATCGTATCGGCGGCCGAAAAACCACCAACCTCGCCATCTCGCAAATACACATCGCCTTCGGGTGATATGCTCATTACCACAATAGCCGTTGCGCTATTACCGCTACCAGCCACCCCTTTTGTCACATCACCAGCAGGATCGGTTATTACGAATGTGCGAAGATTAAAAGCAGGGACATCCTTTGTGTTTATGTATTTTATGCGTTCCGTTTTTAGCAACCTGTCGGCAGAGTTAAATGGATTCAGCAAGTACTGGCTAAAAAACTGCGATTGCATTAGCGTCCGCTCGTGCTTCAACCGTTTAAACGGAAGAGAATTAGGAAACAACAATCGCCCACCCTTCTTGAGGAACTCGTCCTCGGTGGCAATGCCCTCTATGTCTAAACTGATTGGCAGATACGCAGGCCGTTCAAAGTAAGACATTCTATCCTTAAAGGATTTCTTTAGCTCCGCAGTGAAATCACAGTCGCTAAAGGGGGTGTCAACCCAGAACACCTCTGGGGCGATACCCCCACGCCGCTCCGACACCAACGGAGAAAGAGCTTTGAACCTCGAAGAGATAACGGCAGTCTGTTCCGCCGTCTGAGAGTTAAGCGGCGTTACAACGTCATCGCAAATTAGCACGTCCAAATGCGAACCCGTCTTTTCTGTATCAACGCCCGAAATAAATACGTTAGGCTCTTTCGCGCTGAAATCAGTGCGAGACGCAAGGTTTATCTCATCATTGTTCCACACATAATTTTTACGGCTCCCATTCAAATCGCCGTAAAGTAGATTTATCATTGGGGCTGTCGTAATTTTATCTTTCACCCCAGAGAGCCTGCCTCTAGCCTGATCCGCAGTCTTACCGTAGAGCATAAACCGCAGATTGGTCTCTCCCCTCGCAATCAATCGCCAGAGTACATAAGAGAGCATGATAGTAGTCTTTAGCGTGTCGCGCGAGCATAAGATCATCGTCATCCGCATACGCGGCCCCATGATAAAATCACAGAGATCACGATGCTCGGCCTCCGCCACAAGATCATACCCTAACCCATATCGGGCGAACAAAAGCAAATCATTTTTGAAAAGGAACCTTAGCTTGTCGGGGTCAGACGGAAGGGGTAATGGTGATATGGTCACGAAATAGCCCTCATAACCGCAGTGGATGAATTAGCCATCATCTCCATGAGCGTGCTTTTTAGGAGAGAGACCTGCTCGCTCGTCAGTGATCCGATGGAGGCATTGTTCCTCTCGCTCACCTTTCGATCAGATGCCATTTTATCATAACTTACACACGAGTTGATAACTTGATTGGCCGCATTCAAACGCAGTTTTTGAATCGCGACATCCACCATAGTGATTGCCTCGGTAGAATAATCAAAGCCGGTGCCATCCGAGAGTACCTCATCCACAACGCGGAGTGCCGAGTCAAGACGCTTGCGGATAAGTTGCTCCCCTGACGGGACTTCAGTCGTTGATTCGATTGTAAAATCTGCCTGTTTCGTCATATCCCAAACCCGTGTCAAGTGGTTTTTGATTTAATTTTAGATTATTTTAAAACAATATAGCACAAGGGATAGTGTGTTTGGAATATACTACACAGCTGGTAGTGGCTATGATTAGAGTTAGCAATATCCGTGCCGTGAAAAAAAATCAAACTAGGTATACAATGCTAACCTTATAGTGTAAAAACACCGAAAGGATAGGATGGAAGGCCCCGACAAAGCCGCAACAGATAGCGAAAAAATCAAAGACATCCTAGCCATAATCGAGCCAGATCACTTAGAAAACCTCCGAGCCTCTGGATTGACCGATGAGACGATAACAAAGGCAGGTCTCTTTTCCGCAACAACGGAAAAAGTTAGTAGGTTGTTAGGCTTTAAATCCCCCTGCGGAGGACTCGTATTTCCGTACCCTATCTCCCCATTTTTCAATGCGCCACCACCATCGCCACAACACGATGCGGCATGTATCGCACAACCCACCGAAAATTATTTAACAAGGCTTAACGTCCGACTGTCTAGGCCAATTAAAAAACAACGCTACGCCACACATCGCGGGGCAGGAAACTGCCTTTATTTTCCACCAAACCTGCCCGAAGGCTGGATGAATAGCACCCAAGATGTTTACATCACGGAGGGCGAGAAAAAGGCATTGCTCGCCTGTCAACTGGGTTTGATCTGCCTCGGTATACGCGGTGTCACTTGTGGCGTGACACGCGGATCGGATGGGGTTGGCTCAATCCTGATTAAGGACTTGACCTCCCGACACCTCAACGGTCGCAACATTATCATTGTGTTTGATAGCGACAATGCAACAAACACAAACGTGAGGCGGGCGCAAGAAGACCTCTGCGAACGCCTCACCAATACCCACAAAGAAAGCAAAGTATTTATCAAAAATCTGCCAGAAGCAGAGGACTCTCTCGGCCAGAAGATGGGGCTAGACGACTTCGTGCTGGCGAACGGATTCGATAGTTTTATGGCGTTGCCGTTGATCCCCGCAGATGAAATCGAAGAAGCCCTGATGAACGGGATTCAAAGATTGAGCATGGACATCATCGGAATTAAATCCATCCCATCACACTTTATCGTGATTAAAACCGGCGACATGATTAGATACTACGAAGCGGGCGGCACCCCATACGGAACAACTCATTACCCTGCGTTATCGGCAGACGGCAAATTAGTTCCTGCGTTCCCTCTGTGGAAAACAGGAGAACGTCCTTTTATAGACAAATTCGTCTGCACTCCATCCCAAGACAGATTGTCACTAATAAAAACAAAAACAGGGGAAATCCAGTACAATACTTGGCAAGGATGGGGAGTGCAACCAATAGCAACAAAAACAATGCCAGAAGGGCTGTGGGAAATCATTCGCAACATGGGGAGCTTTCCGAAAAGCCTAAACCTCTGGTCGCAACTAGATGATCCAGATGACGAAGGCACAAGATTTTCAGTTGAGCTACAGGTCGAATACCTCGCACTCATCACACAAAACGCGGGGAAAAGGGCTATGTTTGCAAGCCTTCTTGTCTCTGCGACTAAAGGGGTTGGGAAGAGCTTGCTCGGAGACCTTATGATTGATATATTCGGACGCAAACACGCAATGGAAATGAGGAACGACCAACTTTTCGATAAATTCACTACATGGAACGAAGCAACCCTGTTCTCGTGCGTCAACGAAGTCTCCACCAAAGGACATTTTGGGGAAGACTTCAACAACGAGATTAAAGCCATTGTCACCGAAAGGGAAACTCAATACAATCAAAAAGGAGTTCAAAAAGCCCCCGCGCCAAGCAGAATGAACCTGCTCCTGACATCCAACGAGATGAGCGTGAAGTATGACCCAAGACGATTACTTATCCACCAATACCCGCCATCCGCAATCCCGCTCAATCACGAAGTTGGAGATGTTTGCAGGGGCCAGCTTGGGCTTATATTAGGATACCTATTGCAATACCCCATTAAGCACCTCAAAGTGGGCGTACCACCACCACTATCAAAGGGAGGGGAGGTCGCTATGTGCGCTGACGAAGACCCTGTTGTAGAGTGGGTTAAAGACTATCTGTTATCAGAGGTTGGGGCAAACCACATGTTTGTAGTCAGTGACTTGACCTTCAAGATTTTTAACGATATAGGGCTTGAGGTTTCAAATAAGGGGATGGGAAAAATCCTGTCAGAAATGGGGATGTCATCAAAGGCGGAAAGAGTCAACGGGAGAATGGCTAAATGGCTTAAAAACTCTTACCGTAAAAACATCGAAAGAGACAGGGAACTTAAAGCCTATCAAGAGGAACTCCAACAACGCGGGATGTTTCGCGGAGACGATATTTGACCTGCCGTCAATGTTAGAACAGTCCCAAATTTAGGCATTGAGGCGACAAGTATGCCGGACCACCTTCCTTTCTAAATCTTTATCCCTTTCTCGTATCTTTATTTTTTTTCATTCACTTATCGCCTCATTACCTGTCGTTTTTTGATCCCACCTAAAGAGCTCGTCCATTTCTATAGCCACGTGCATGTGGTTTGAGGCCACGAGATGTAAAACATCGTAATAGACTTTGAGCTTTTCTTTTTCCTGTGGGACATCCATCGTATTAACGAGTCCAAGCATATTCGCTGAGACCGTAACTCGTTGCCATGCTATAGCGATCTCTTTCAGAGACGGCATTTTTTTGTTCTTTTCTTGCTCTTTATCCTCTTGCTCTTTATCCTCTTGCTCTTTATCCATAATTTATTAAATCCCCATCATTTTAAGTTTTATTGCCTTCACCCGGAGTATTCCTAACAGCCTCTCGCTTGCGTGGTCAATAAACTCCATTGCCTCGGAATGCGCCTTTTTCTGCGCCATCCTTGCTTCTGCAACATGCAAAAGCACAGACGCTTTCTGCTTTTCAATGTCTGCCTGATACGTCTCGCGTGACGCTAATGTCTCTTTTAGATCAATCATTTTACATCTTCCTTTCTACCCATCCTCATCCTCATCCTTGTACCGTGGTGGTTCTATATATTCTTTGTCCCTTACCCCTAAAAGACCTAAAATCTTTTTTGTTTCTACTCTTTCCGAGTCTTCTTTCCCCGATTTTGGAGTGTCCACATAGGCAACTGCTTTTGACTCTTTCGGGAGGCTACTAACATGCAGATACAGAATGTATTGACACAAGTTCTCAACCGTTCTGCATTGCTTCTTTGCCTCACGGCTAAGGATCCTGAATATGTCTCGTGAGACTACTACACTAAACTCTTCATCAGTATTGCTTGGCATTTTGCTTTTTCCCCTTCCTTTAATTTAGCCACTCCCCCTTGTAAAAAGCATGTTCAGTCGCGATGTTATCGCACTCAAAGCACATGCCATTCCTCATTTTATCGGAGGCCACAGCCTCTTTACATCTTTGACATTTTTTAGTTTCTGCCTCTTGAATCTCTTCGATCTCTCTTGTCATTGCGCCAAAGCAATCACCACACGCTATCAGCGTGCTGGTCTTATCCTCTGGTAAAAAAATATCAGTGAATGTAATCTCTCTCCCACACCTAGAGCAGAATTTGAAATCTTCTTTTACCATGATTTCCCCCCCCCAGAACGCCCTGTCCTTCGACTCGTCCGCTATGCGGCCTTGCGGGGTATCGGCGCAGTCTCCCGTTTAGACTCTTTTTTATTCTTGCTTACTTAAAATTCTTCCTCGAAAAACTTGGCCAGCATCTCCTCAACCTTATCTATGCCTACTGACATCCCTTCCCCAAAACTATTAGACATCCAAAGCGATCCGTTTGATAACTGATATAGATTGTATCTACCTACAGAGAACCTCTCTGAAGATAAAGTAAACATCTTACTCTCAATTTTGGATTCTTTTACGCACACAACAACCCCCTCGCCTTTTGCATTATATTCAGGCACGCCTCGGCATCCGCCATCGCCCGATGCTTTGACGGGGGCAAGCCCAACGCCTTACAGACCGTCTCCAGCTTCAAATCCTCTGGGGTAAAGACCCCCGCGCTTCTCAACATACAGGCGATTCCAACCGTATCAATTTGATGATAGGAAAGAGGGCAAAAAGCCTTTCTCTCTGCGTATATTCTCCGAATGAACGCAAGGTCAAACCCTACATTATGCCCACACGGAACCCAGAATGTACCATACGGAGAATGATTGCTTAAAAACGACATGAACTCGGAAAACGGTCTCGCCTCCTTATCCCAAACATCACCATTAAACCCGTTCTTGGCTTGCGCGGCTGGAGTCATAAGGGTGTATGGGAATTGAACCTTTAACTCTATCCTGTCCAGCTCATTAAGATTGAAATCTGTCAAAATGCCGCCTATTTCTATAATAACGTCCCGTTCCGATATCCCGGTTGTCTCGCAGTCGCAAAATAATATCCCACGTTCATTCATTTTCTTAAACTCCTATTCTGGTCTTGCCTCTTTGATCGCAAGGTCGTACACCTTTTCCAAAGCAACAAGGCATCTCTGCATAATTGGATTTTCCTTGTCTGGGGCTATTTCGATTAACGCCCTAACCTGTCCCGCCCAATTCTGAATGGTCATATATGGCCTTTCCTGTATTGGTGGTGGCGTTTGAGGTAGTACAGAAGACTGGACTAGCGTTAGATCCGGGACTGGCGATGGGGGAGGGACAGCCGCCAGATTAGCAAGCCTTATAACCTCCGCATTCTCGGCCATCTGCTTTGCCAACACTTCTTTCGCGGCAGCAACCTCCGCCATCATCGCGGTATATTCGTCAGCCCTCTTTTTCTCCTGCGTAGCCAAGATGAGACGTGCCGCCTCCCTCTCAACATCAAGCCTCTGTCTCTCGATCTCCGCCTCAGCCTTACGCTTGTCAGCCTCTATCACCGCCAATGCTTGAATTTTCTCTTTCTCTGCGGCCAGCGAAGTAAGGAAAATCTCAAACAAATCGTCTGTCATACTTTCCATACTCAATGGGGAAATAATCAAGTTCCCAAGAGTGTAAGCCGTGCCATTAAAGACCATTCCAGCCACAAACAGAGTGGAAATCCTCGAGGCCTTCTTCGCGGCCTTAGCGTTGTCCGCCTCCTCCTGCTCGCGTTTTTTTGCGTCTACATAGGCAAGCTCCAATCCCTCCGCGTAATCTACGCCACTAGCAAACGTTCCAACCAATTCCCGTGCGTAATCATTGACAGACGAAACATAAGCATTCGCCCCCGCAACAAGCCCTTTTCTCGCCTTTTCAATGGAGACCTTTATCCTCTTTGCATCAAGCCTTGTCCTTCGCACGACTTCGTAATCCTCTTTTCCATCGCTAGGCATAAGCCGTAATGACAAAAGAGAGGCACAAAGCGTCCGCCCCTTATCCAGAGTTATTTCCTTTGAAAAAACAGATTCAATATCCCCCGAATTAACCTCTATTAGTGGGTTCATTTTCTATGTCTCCTTTTTTTTATTACGCCCATGCCATTACAACATGGGCGTTGTGAACCACAGTCCGTTACACCTCGATTTCATCAAGATCAATGCCAGACCGCACAGGGGTGTCATCCCCATCAACCTCAACGACCTGCGTCCCAGTAGGCGTATGGTCATCCTCCGCATCGGCCATCACCATTTTGGCCCCTTTAATGGATTCAGCCATGTCTTTCGCCACCAAGAAAGAAATTTTGGAAGCAAAACCAGCACTCACTACATCAAATGTGAAGTACGTGTCCCCGTTGGTCACTCCCTTGACAGCTTTAACAGTAAACATCCGACTGGTCATCGGAACATTCGCAGTCAGGATCATGGAGTTTAACTTCTTCGCCGCCTTTGTTTTTGTAGACTTCAAACGCATGATCGCGGGATCATCTATGAAATTCCCTGTGGTTTTATCACACGGGATAACCAAGTATGACCGCCGCTCCGGACACAAAACCCCACGCCCATTAACAGACGACCCAAACTGCGCGTTAGGGCATGTCGCACATGTAGGCGCAACGCTTCCGCCTGTCTTCCCATTAGCAGAAAAACAAACTACACCAGTTTTTTTATCTTTGTATAGCCTGTCTGTCCATATCTTTAAAACGACGAAGGTAAACTCCCCACCGTAATTGATCCCAGAGGTATTGATAATATCCCCCTGCCGCGCGGTGACAAACTCGTCCTCTTGCAACTGTGGGGACATGGCCTGTAGCAACAAGACATGGTTAAATACAACGTCCTTCTGCTCTAAGCCTAGCGATTCCATCGTTTCCGCTTTCTCGTCTTTTAACCATTCTGGCACTTCATTTATTACCGCTACTTCCGTTTCGGGTTTAGCAGTTTCAATTTTCGTCTCTTCCTTCATTTTCATTTCTCCTTATGTTTTCTGTTTAATGTTTAATGTTGTCCCTTGCCTTTTTTTTACTTCGCGGGGGTGTGACGGATCGTGGGCTTTTGAAAAACTGTAGCCCACTCAACCGGCTCCTCCCCAGAGATCTCCCGCTCGGCAAGATAAATGGAAAGATCGTCCTCCTTGATTACATCCTTATTCTCTACCAAATCAGGCTGATTCTCGCGCAACCACGCAAGCCCCGCCTCCTCATCCTTGATCGTTAAAAAAACCTTTGTTTTTACAGAAAACAAGCCCTTGCTGTTGCGAATACGGTGGTCATCAGCTTGCAATAGATCGTCAGTGATAGACAACTCAATTGCATCAATCTCAACCTGGTTTTGATACAATTCCTTTTTTAGTAAATCCCTTTGCGCCCTCATATCCAAAAGCAGAGACAATCGCTTATCTATCTCTTCAAGATCAAATAAATTCTTTTTAGCCGTTACCTCTATCTGTCTTTTTGTGATTTCAGCGTCCATTTTTACCTCCCAGAATATATTCCCTTAACGCAATTTTCTTATCCAATGCACCCATGATCTTCTCATCTATCGTCTCTTTTATTCCATCAACCTTCGTAATAAGCTGAAAAACAATCAGACTACCAGTCCGCCCAAGTCTGTCTCCACGCCCGACACACTGGGAAAAATCTAACGAACTAAAAGGTAACGACATAAAGATCACCGCCGCCGCTTTCTGTAAATTCAAACTCGTCCCACCCGCTGCTATACCAACAACGCAAACCCTCGCATCCCCCTCCTGAAAAGCCCTTTTCGATGCGTCAGGATCGATCGTCCCCCCATATATAGAGACAGCCTTAATACCTTCTTTTATCATCCTCTTCTCTATAGCATGTATTTCATAGACAAACTTACAGAAGATGATTACTTTCGCCTTCTCACCACACTCCATCAGAATTTCCATAATTTCATCAACTTTGTCCTGCTCAAAATCGTGATACTCCACAGCACCACCATCAGAACCCTTAATCGGAAGAAAACCAGACGCTATCTGCTGGAGCCGTAACAACTTCGTCAATACAATCGTGGCCTTTGCCGCCTCGCCAACAACATCTCCAAAATAATCAGTAAGCGATGCCTCCATCAGGGTATTCATCTCTTTATATGCCATAGTCGCCCTCTTCCCCAATTCCACATGACGGAAAACGTACTGCACAGGCGGAAGGTCAGGCATGACATCTTCGCGGGTTCTGATAATGCCATGTGCAGCTATCTTTTCTTTAAGATTATCCAAATTCTGATAGCCTGTTACTTTTTCAAATGTGCGCTCAACATCCACCTCCTTGCCGTTTTTAATTACTTTCCTCTTGATAGTCATTTTCCCCGTCCGACAATAGAACGACCGAAATTGATAGAAAGATTCAAACCCCAACAAATTTCTTCCATTACCCGAAAGAAACTCAAACTGCGGATATATCCCCTCTGGCTTGTCCGACATAGTTCCACTCATAATGACCCTGTAAAACGCCAGCCTTCCCAGCGCAATAGCCGACTTCGTCTGTTGCGTGTCCGAATACGAGATTCCCTGCGATTCATCAATAACAAGGGCACACCGCTTAAAGTTTAAGACATCCTTAATCGCGTTGTATCCAACACCTCGAGGATTCCGAATCTGCTCAATGTTCGTAACAGTAACAGAGAATCCAAGCCCCGCATCCACTTGCGCAACCTCCTCAATCCACTGTTGCCGCGCGTTTTTTTTGCAAATAACAACCAAATGATCCAGCCTCCCAGCGGCTTTCATTTTCAAGAAAAACTCCGCCACAATGCGCGTCTTCCCTGACCCAACAGGTAATCCTATCGCATAACCCATACGCGTAGGCTCCTGCATCTGGGAAATCGCCAATGATTGAGATGGACGTAATGGGGGGGGGTTACGCATCATCTATCTGCTCTACTGGTACGTCAAAACCACCAGTAATCCTTATCAAATCACTGGTATTGTAAAACCGCACACCACCCCTAGACCTCCTCGCGGGAAGCAACTCCCCAGTTATCTCCCACCTACGAACCGTGGAAACATCAACCCCAAGGAACCTAGCGGCCTCACCTATTTTTATTATTTTATTGTCCATGTATAGATATT
>Ga0213870_1000589_pt1 | contig 16853 bp, 39 predicted proteins | sample WICALVC2017_Meta_FD_160119 | JGI IMG/M metagenome (GOLD analysis project Ga0213870, IMG submission 160119) | Freshwater microbial communities from subterranean cave lake in Wind Cave National Park, South Dakota, United States - WICALVC2017 | ecosystem: Environmental > Aquatic > Deep subsurface >... | reverse complement strand
GCAGGTTGAGGCCCTGGCAAGCCTGGCGGTTGTTAACAACCTTGCAAGGCCATGTTTACCTCACGGTTTGGTGCCGCGCCGGGTAGTGCTGAACTGGGCCGTAGTAGCCAGGGTCCCGCCGCCTATCGTTACCGTCCTTGGCCTTGATACCAGCGACGCTGTGGGACACATCCCTGCGGGCATTAGGGCCGGGGAACTGGGCCAGCAAGTCCAACTCCGCCTGTGGGGGTTGGAGCAGGTCACGGTAGCGGCCGCAATTAAAGCAGCGGATGTACTCGCCGTGGTCGTCCTGGCCTGGTTGCAGCCAGCCGCCGCAGCGCGGGCAAGAGGCAGTCATTTCTTACGGCTCTCTATTCTGCCGAAAGAAGATTTATCTGGCCGGTGCCAAGAGCGCACATGAAGCCTTGCGCTGACTAAATGGTCTAACCAGTCTTTGTGTTCCTCGCACACCCTAGTAATACAAGGCTGTAATGTATTTTTGTGTTCAGGGCGGTCCAACTCCAAAATATAAGCGGCCTTGTTACGGCATCGCCCTTGTCCCCCTGGGGATGTGGAACATCTCGGAGCTGTCGCACATTCAATGCTAGTCACTTCGCCTTACTCCTTCCGCCTCGACAGGCCATTGCCAGTCCGTAGCTCAGTTCAAACGGAATCCTGGCCCGTTCGAGCGGGTCTGCCCCAGAGAGACGTTCCTTGAAGGAATGGACAATTTGCGTCACCTTATATCCATTCGGCTTGTATTTGCCATACGTGACGTGCTTAATGTGGCCCAGAGGCAACGCTGGCAACAATGCCACATCACCCCAAAAGTAGTAGGGGCCACGGTGGAGTGGTGCCCGTCCGATGTACGCTTGGGCACCTCTTACGTTCTCCAAGACAAAAATCCTGGGCCTTAACCGTCGTGCCAACTCAAAGCAGGCGTTGACGATGCTCATGTCTGGTGGGGGTAGGTTCTTATTCCGGCCCCAAGGCAGGTCCCGCACGGTGAACTCGTTGCACGGCGGGCTGGCCCATAACACTGTGATGTCCTTGTCTTCCCACTGGGCTACTATGGAGTCCACTTCCCGCACATCCTGAATGATGAGCCGGCCAGGGTAGCCGTGGTCTTCAATGTCGTAACCAACTACCTCATAGCCAGCGGCCAAGAAGCCAGCAGCCACACCACCGCGGCCAGCACATAAGTCTATGCACAGGTCAGGTGAGTTCATTTCGCCCGCCTTGCCAGTTGCCCGTACAGGTTCAGGGCGTCCTGGCTAATGGGGGTCTCGCCCCGCTCGATCTGGGCCACGGCGTACTCGGACAGTTCCACCCGCGCCCCGAACTGGGCCTGGGACAAGCGGGCGTCGCAGCGAATCTCTCCGAGTAGTTCTGGCAAGGGGCGGCACGGGACGGTGGGCTGATAGGGTGTCATCATATCCTCTCTATGGCTAGCACCGACACTGGAGAGACCAATTCCAAGACCTTTTGTGCGGGCATACGTAACCTGCGGAGAAGCCCTAGTTTTGCGCTCTGAGTCCAGCCGTGATGCTCAAAGCCTGCCTGGAGAAAGCAGTATCCAGGATTGCGGCTTTTGACGTGCTCTGCGCCGATGTAAGTCCAGAAATCCGATACTCCCCATCTTGCACCTGTAAGCCCCACCGCTTCGCAGATTAACTCACTAGAGAGAGCCAAAGGGTATCCTTCATTACGATAAATGAAACAAAATAGTCCAGTAAGTCCGTCTGCCCTAGTGATTCCTGCCCACGGTGCAGGTCGGTGGCTACCCCATACCGCTTTTCCATCGGCGGTTAGCAAGATGATTTTCTGACCTGGCGGACCGACTTCATGGCTACTGGGGCGGTTGTGATGTTGCCAAAAGGAGTAATGCCGGTCAGCCATGCGGCGGGCTTGCCGATTGGCCTTGGTGACTTCTATCCAGTGGGTCATGTTACGACGCCTCCAGGGACATTGGTGGCCTGAAACAACCTGTCTTTAGTGGCAGACGAGTGTATGTCAGTCACTTCGCCGTCTCCTTACTCCAGCACCTTCTCGATGGTAACAAAGTCGTGCGGCCGGAAAAAGAATCTCAATATTCCCTGGGCATATCAAGATATTCGGGATGCTCCCGAAAGAATGCTGGCATTGCCATAGCTTTCTCTGATAATCGAAATCTTTCACAAGGTTTATATCCATGAACGAGTGTATTTGGCAGACGGCAAGGCCCTACACCATCGACATGGTCACGGCGATAGTCACCACACTCACATGTGTCAAAATCAACTAGTACCATTACTCCAACACCTCCACGACGATTAGTGTCTGAGGCCCCGGCATGGTTTCAGGATTAGCAAAGTGCTTGGCTGCTGTAATCGACACGACCTGCTGGTCCCCGACCGCGAACAGCAGGGGAGCGATGGCATCCTCCGCCGCTTTGACCAAGTTGGTCAAGTCCGGTTTTTTCGCCAGATGCTCCCGCCGCCACCTGGCGATAGCGTCTGGCTGACGCTGCGGAGCCGTATCAGGCCATACCAAGTAAAAGTCCATTGTCAGCAGCACTGGACCCCTGAACAGCGGCTCCTTGTCCATCTGGGAGCGAACATGGGCCTGAATTTGCGCCTGCCAAGCCCGCATTTTCTCAAAGCCCAAACTAGGTTTACCCCGCCGAGTGTAGACTTGCCAGGGTGAGGGCTGGCCAGGGATAGTAAAACAATATTCCACTTGGCGGCCTCCTTCCAACCGTGCGCCTAAGCGTATTCGACTAGACTAGCGTCGTTGTTGCCTTGCAAGTTTTCCATAAGCATCCAAGATTTCCTGGTCGATGGCATGTTGCGCCTCGAACTCCTCTATGCGGATGTCTGTCACTTTGAGGTGCAGCGCCAAGCTATGGACAGTGTACCCGGCCCTCCGCCGGATGCCGCGGAGAGTATCCTGGATGGGGTAATGCGTTGGGTCAGTGGCCAGTTCATGGATGGTGCTCACGACGCCTCCAGGGACAGGATCCGGTATCGAGCATTGAGCGCACATTGAGCAATGGCGGAGACCTTCACCGGAATAGCTCCAGGTGCAGACTGGTATGAGCGGGGGTCTGCAAGTATCTCTAATGCCATGCGTAGTTCTTCTAGCTCTGCATTCAATTCCTTCACGACGCCTCCAGGGGCAGCGACAGGCCATGCTCAGAGTGCCCGCGCCCTTCGCTGTTCTCTGCACTTTTTAACCCTAGCCCGTTCCAACACATCCGGTCTGCGTGTGTTTTGGACCCCATGACGGTTTGAACGCAGCTATTTTCATAGGCAACATAATCAAGGCGCAGCCACAAACACATTTGCCCAACTGCCCTTCGCCAGCCTTATGCACCGGGCATCTCCACACCCGACACCTGTTTCAACATCCAGAAAATGGCGGTCATTTCGGCCAGATATTCAGGTAGGCGTGATTGTTGCACGGTATCGACGGGTGGCTTCTCGCTGACACATCCGAATTGGGCCTCCTATAGCTGGACTCCCGGTATCTGTTTTAGCATTCTGTAGACGGCAGTTAATTCGGCCTCCTGGTCACGGAGGCCATCGTCAACTTGAACCAGAGACCCACAATCATCAACCTGGGATTCGATAACAACGCAATCGCCTCTGTTGTTACCTGGAAAGGAGATAATAGTAATCTTGATTGACCAGTCCTTTTCCCGAAGCGCCTGCCGCCAAGCGTAGGGGCCAGTTGCTGGCACCCAAGAGCGGCCCTGGCAGCGTGAGCAAGCTGTGACATGAGTAGCAACACCCCGATAACTTTCATAGCAGGGGCTGCAATAGAGAGCCTCAATACAAGGACACGGCAGCCGCACCGAGTCGGGGAATAAGAAGGTGCGGCCTGTAGCTAGTGCAGGTTCACCTGGTTGACTTGTACAAGTATCACAGCCATACATAGGGTCTCGGCCAGGAATTCCGACAAGCTCCATGCTTGACGCAGCCCCGTCGCCATGACACACAGGGCAAGGCACGGTGGCTCCAGCACAGGCCAGTAGCAATACGTCAAGGGATGGTTGGGGTTTGGTGGTCATGCTTCCTCCATCTACTATTTCCCACCCATAAACTTAGGTAATACTTCAGGCAGAGAGATGTTTCCGTACTTCTCTTTAATCAATTTCTCAGCATTTCGTAATGCTTCTTGACGAAAGGTTCCGTGAGCCCCTATTGCCAATATTACCAATCGTGTACCGTATAGCTCACGTACATGAAATTCAGCCCACCAGGAATCAACTAGGGTTTTGAAGGAAAGGTAGTTAAATATGGTGGTCATGCTTCCTCCATCAACTGCTTCATACTCCGTACACCGTTTGGCACCAAAACCAGTGTCCACGACTGTCCTCGGGTACTCCACAGGAGAAGCAAACCCCGACCTGTTCTCCATCTTGAATACACTCATACCCATAAATGTATGTCTGGATACCTACACCGATGTCAGCTTCAGCGCGTAATGCCAACATTGCATTCTTACAGTGTAGGCACAAAACAGGGGCTGTTAGACGTACCAAATCTGAGTCAGTCATGCTTTCCTCCATGCTGACGAAGTGTATCAGCCAATGCCTGCACGTCGGCTTGGGCCTCGGCCAGTTGCTCACGCAGGGCGTCGATGTAGGCTTTAACGTGTCGCAGATAGTCGGCCTGATAGTAATAATCTTGCCCATCCCGGCGGACGAGTAGGTTGACCCAGTGAGCACCACGTACATTGTTTGTGAGTTCGTCTACCTGCTCCGATGTCAGGGTAGTTTCAGTGGTCATGCTTCCTCCTTGGGCTTGTGGCAAAAGCAAGCGCAAAGTACCGCCCCAATCAGCCACCCGCCGCAATACTGATGCTTTCCGTCGATACAAGCCTGAGAGTACCGAGGCTCGGTCATGTTTGCTCCTGAGGTTTAATGTACCGCCTCATGTATTGGCCCCACTCGTAACCGTCAACGTAGACGGGGTCAGAGCTTGATGGGGGGTGTGAATCAAAACCATTCAGCACCCCATTTACCCACTCCACAGGAACCCCAAGCAACACCGCCGCATCTTCTGAAAAGTAACCACTCGTGAGCCGGCCTAACAGAACTGGGCTGATAGCACAGCATTTGCCATCCCTGGCCGTCAACGGGTCACCTCCTATCGACTGAGCCAGGTGCCAGTTACCAGGCACAGCTTCTAGCTCCGCTCTCAGGAACGCAGCCTCCACATGGTCTCTAGCCGCCTGGTAGTCGCTCATTTCCGATCCCTTTCCAGAACGGCCGCCTCCGTGTTCGCTACGATTAAGTGCTCGGAGTCGCCACGGCAGGTCGCAGTCCAAGGACGGCCAGGCATTGTCATGGGGGACACCTTTATAGGCAGTTTCATTTATCTAACTTGTCGGACAACAGGACACGGACATATTCTAAAGAATATATGTCCGTCCGATGTCTAAGGACGGACAATAAGTTGTCCTTTTCTTGTCCGTCCGTTACTGTTGATACCGTTTGGCCCATAGCTCTCCTACGCGAACAAACTGGTTGTTTTCGGCACCTCTACCCAAAGCCTTCGATATGCTGTCGTAAGGCTCTTCGAGTATTTTCTCCAAGTCTTTGATACTTGTAGGTTGGGTTAATACTTCTGCGATGCGGACTCTCAGGGGTACTCCAGGGCGGAGCTCCTTGTATCCTGATGGTGCCACACTGATGACTGTCACAAGGTCTTCCTCAAAGTGGAATTTGAAACCAAGAGGATGTAATCGCCGGCCGTTGTTAGATTTGGTGTGACGGAGGCTGATTGCGACATCGTCCTGTTCTCGGTCAGCCTTGACATGAAAATTCGAGCGGGGCAAATTTCTGAAAAAGGTACTGCCAAAGGGATAATCCCCCTTGGATGTCTTGGTTTGATGGGCAATGACGAGCACCGTTGTTTGTAGTGAGCGAAGGGCACCGAAGAATTTGGTGGCGGCGTCGGCCTCGTTAGGTTCAAGTACCGCGGGTGCTGCGCTATCAACTATGACGAGTTCGGCGCTACAATCCATGACGACTTTGTTCACCCTTGGCATTTCATCAACCAAGGGTTCAACCATGAGCCGGTAATACAGACCGTCAGGGGGTGCTATATCGAGACCTGATGAGATCATATTGACGCGCTCCCAAAAGGTATCCACATCTGTTTCGTAGTCCAAGTACAGTACATTGCCAGGCTCTGGGGTCAGACCAGCAGCTGGCTTGCCGTCTCTTACCAAAACTGCCAAGTAGGTAGCGAAAAAACTTTTAAGGCTATCGCCGTCTCCGAATATCAAGGTTGTTTGAGATTCCTGAAGCAGCGGTGCTACTCGCATACGCATGCGCTCTGGAGGGCGATGGTCAGCAATGTTGATGGCTGGTGTACCCCTGCGGTGTTCTTCAACAACCGTGTAGCAAAGCTGTTCAAATAAGCCGTTCCAGTCGAGTTGCACTGCATCGAGCAAGTGGCTGATTAACTGCCGGCGCCCCTGGGTAGAGATGAAATTAAAATGAACTGGGCCGTGAATATGTGGGAGGATGGTCGGGTTTGTGTTGCGAATCAATATCTCGCCATATACCCCTGCCTTTTCGACATGGATGCGGTCAGCCCGTATTTGGATGCCCTCGTCCTGCCACGTCAACAGATATACCCCGGCTCGTGTTTCTAGTTTGGGCTGGCTGGGCATAGCTCACACGTCCTCCCTGCTGTTCTAGTATCAATTCACTTAGCTTCTGAATAGCCTCGGTGAGTTCACGGAGAATTGTTTCCATGCGCTGTTCGTGGGCAGCTTGTGGGTCGTACCGAGCCAGGAATTGAGCGTCAGTCATTGGGCGATGGGGTCGGGCTGGCTTGCCGGTTCGCAGGCCCGCCAGGATGGTTCGTACTTCCGATGCTGTATAGTTTGCCATAAATAAAAGCCGCCCCCTTCCTGGCCGCTGTCTGACCAAGTGGACGCTATCGACGGTCCACTCCAGCGGCCGGGTCAGAGGCGGCTAGTACCTCCTCAGAGACTTCCCCCTCTTGCTTCTTGGAGAGCTTTAGGGCGTTGGATACCCCAGCCGAGAACCGGGCGATGTGGTCTGCGATCATCCCTTTATTGAGGGGAGTACCGCCAGCGATGGGGGCCAGGAACTCCAAAGTTACGTTGTAACGTCTGAAAAGATACTCCGTTGATGCTTCCATGTTGCCTACTCCTTCTGTGATTATTTGATGGGCAGTCACGTCCGGTAACGTCTGACTTATGTTGCTAGTGTACCTCCTCGCGTGGGGTCATGCTTAGCTTCTTGCGAAATGCTCCATTTGGGTAGCTGCGACCTGTTCTCCTTCAAGTTCTAGCAGTTGCCGCAGTAAACTGATTCTCTGTTTCACCTGGTCCTGCGCAGCTTTGATTTGGTCTGCTTCCGCGCGGAGTCGCCTGTAGATGGCAGCCATGTTTTCTATCTCGACTCCAAGTTCTTTTATCAAGTTTTCTTCCATCTCAGCCTCACTTGATTTATATTTACCTGACGTTGCGTAGCATGACTCGTAGTGACGAGTCGTATTGACATTGCTCTGCAACTATGTTAATATAATATCAACTTGTTTTAGGTGGCTGATGTCACAAGGGCCTCGCCCCTGCTGCGCCAGGCTCGGTTCATCACCAGCAAATTCCATCCCGACTATGTAATCGGCGACGCCGGATACTCCAGCGACTCCCTTCGGGACCACATCAAACGGCAGTACCGAGCGCAACCAATTATCGATCCAAATCCCAGCCACAAGAAGGCTACCGCCCGTACCATCAAGTCGCCAGAATGGAAGGGCATCTACAATCGCCGCGTTAGCATCGAACGTCTCAATGGGCGACTGAAGGATTTCCGGCGGCTGGACCATGTAAACGTCCGTGGTCGCTTCAAGGTGCGTATTCATGCTATGCTGTCCATATTAGTTTGCCAGGCTCAAGCCTTAGCTACAGGTTCCCGCCAGTCGGTAAGGAAGGTGGCGTGATGTTTGAATCGCTAAGCCCCCCAAAAGGGATACATAGTGTTTACCCAATCCCACGCCTCTTTAGGTAACCATCCTTGGTAGGGCACCACTAACCGAGTTACCAACAGTCTGTCGGTGGCTTGGCTTATGTGTGTGACTAGCCGTCTACCAACTTCTTCAATCGGTAAGCTCGTAGCCAGCAACCAAGTTGTGTTCATATACCTAGACCAAACCCCTAAAGCGTTCACTTCGCTATAAAGAGGCTGATAATTAAAGCCCCTTTGATTCAGGTCAATGTTGATTACGTAGATCATTTTGAGACTGGTGCCTCCCCAGCCTCCGGTATCGAGGGCAGGAGCGCTGTTGGGCCTTCCGGGTTCTCTGACGCTGGCAGGCTCAGAATGCTCTGTAGTGAACGCAGGTTTTGCGGTTGCCCAAATACGGCGCCAGCTTCTAACAAGTCTCTGAGGTACTCTGGCCCAGCTGAGGGATGCAATCCACGCCCACTGTAGGCATTGTATCCAAACATACCAGTAATCAAAGCAAGTTCTACCCCAACCAAGGCATACTTTCCTGCCTGGTGTATGGGGGCAAAGAAAGTGACTGCTACGATAGCGGTCAGGCAAACCACTGCGACTGCACTCAATGCTGTCAAGCTTCGCACTGCTGCCGCCGCCCTGACCGCATCCAGGAATGTCCGTGGCGAAACCATGCTTACCTATTGGCAGAAGATACGACCAGAGTCTATCTTGGGAACAGTGAATTATACTGTGGCGCGCTAACTCATGCTTCATTTCATTTCGCAAGAAGCTAATGCTGGCCTTACGCCCACGGTTCCACTTTGAGCGCATTGTTCAGATTGAACGCCGTCTCGTAGGTCCGCCAGCTATCGGCGATGTCGTTGACCGCCTTGGCCTCATACAATGGCTCCCCGTCCGCCACTGCCGCCTGGGGCAGCCGCACCACGAAGGCATCCTGGACGCTAAGGCCGGTCGTTAGCTCGAACAGCCGAGCATAAGCGGCTAGCTGGAGGGCCGCTTCCGGGTAAATGCCTTTGCTCCGCTTCCAATCCCAAATCGCAACCTCTCCGTCCAGCCAGCCTACGCCATCGATGGTCCCAGCGATCCGCAACACGGGGTCCCAAACGGTGTACTCGGTATGAATGGGCTGTATCTGGTGGTCACGCAGGAAGGCAGCGGCACCGTGGATAGCGGGGCGCAGGTCTTCGGGAATTTCCTCGGCGGCAGTAGCATCCCCTTCCAGGAGCCGGTGAATCAAGGCATGGGCCTGGGAGCCCATCTCGGCGGCTGATTCCTTGGTGGCCTCGGCCTGGGCCTTGGCGTCACTGATGATGGCGTAAACCCAGTCGTCGTATTCCTCTGGACATGTCTGGCTTGCGTGTGCGATATAATCAACGCGGTCTCTCATGCCCGGATGGGTGAGAATGGCTTGTACCTTCTCTAAGGCGTCCTTCCGCGCCCAGGGGATCAGGGCTGGCTTTGCGATAACACTGAGGGCCGACGTGACTCTCGCATACTTGACGCCGCCGATCACGTAGTCCCTGGCCCGTTGCTGGATGTCAAGGTTCCGAAACTTTGGGAGCCGGTCGATGGTAGTGGTTGTCATGGCTTCTGCTCCTAAATCTGCATCCGGCGGGATTGCTATTCTAGAATAATATTCGTCTAGAATAGCGTTGTAGTTCTGTCACTGCTGGGCGTCCTTTGCTACGAATCCGACACCCAGGACACAGTAACCATTCTCGACTACGTGGTACTTTGCTCCCCGCTGGGACTTCTCGGTGCGGTCGTACATGGTCAGGTGCCCGTAGCAGAAGCCTTCGGGCTGATACGGCTTCTGGTTCACGTTCCGGTACACTCGGTCCCGCAACTCCCACAGGAAGTTGATGGGGTCCCGGCCCTCCGGCACGGGGATGATCCCCGATTCTATGAACGCCATCGCATGGTTTTGGCAAGCGCCGAGGGCCTGGGGCAAGGGCGGGGGTTCTTCTCGTTGTGGTTGTTTCCGTGGGGGTTGCTCCAACTCAAAAACCTCTGGGCCGATTGCATCGTCTCTGCTATCGGCAACGCCAGCGATGGACCACCAGTAACTACCTGTCTCGCCGTCGTCCTCCTTACCCGCCTTTACGTTGTCCCGGTTAAGAATCAGGGATACCGTGCTATTCAGCTTGACGTGCTCAAGCTGCTTCATGTCCCAGCATTTAAGGGTTTCTGGGAAACGCATTCCCTCTCGGAGCAATTGTACGTCCAGGTAAGGCCCCCTAGTTCCTTGCTTCTCCATTGTACCCTTGATGACCGCTTTAATCGTGCGAGACGACGTAATCTTACTTACCATTTCCTGGCCTCCTTTCGCATTCACGGCACCATCGCTGGTTCTTTTTACCCCAATAAGTATTCAGCAGATTGTATGGGTGTCCTTGTGGGCAGTGTGTTTTCCGTGCATTCGCTGCCGCAAAAGTATTCCCTCTTAACAGATTGTCCCGGTGGGTGATAGCCTGGAGATGATTAGGATTAACACACAATCGAATAGAGCAAAGATGGTCAATTTCTAAGTTTGCAGGAATTTCACCGTTTGATTCCAGTCAACGGTCATTTCATCAGCCTCACGCATTGCGGGCAGGTGACGACCGAGCGATAGCCAGTCGTCGCGCACTCTCTGGCCCGCTGTCCGCACAGGGTTAGGTAAGGGCGGACAGGGTGTACCGTGTGAGTCATTAGTTACCTCAAAAGAAAGACTCCCTATCTCTAGGGAGTCTAACCGAAAGGCATGCTAATGTCAATAGATATTAAGCATGAATTTTCGGGGGTCTTCCGGTTGGTTTCGGTGGGTTAGCTGCTAACAGAGCTACTTCCTGTTCGGGGATAAGCAAGACCTCACCTCCCCGTCCAATGCCAGGACGACGGCCTTCCGCTGGTGTAATCTTGCCCTGGTCAATCCAGCCATGAATCCTTCGTGGGTTAAGCTGATATCTTTCCGCTGCCTCACGAATGGTAATGAGGCCGTCCGGCTCCTGGGAACCGTTGGCCAACTTGTCTAGGCCCACGGTTTGGTCTGTCACCATTTGCTGTATTACCTTGGCGGGGACCCGGTACTGCCGGGCCAGGATAAAGACTGCCTGGGAGTATTTTACCACAACGGGGCACCTCCGGTAAGGATGCCCGGAGGGGCTTCGATCCCCTGATCTCCACCTTGAAAGTTAGTAGTCCTAGCTATTCTCTGGTAGAATAGCTATATGGTAAAGCGTAGTCGAGAGGAAACCCTAAGATGGAATGCTGCTTATCGTGAAAGACATCGCGGCCGTGAAAGAAAAAGGGCACAACTACATAACAGGCGGTTGAAATCCGAAGTTCTTGCACGATACGGAACCATATGTGCACACTGTGGCTTTTCTGATGTTAGAGCACTTCAAATTGACCATATTCGTGGCGACGGTGGAGCTGAGAGGCGTCGTCTCGGTGGGCAAAATTTTGCTGGAAAGGAATTTTACGCATGGCTGAAAGCCCAGGGTTTTCCAGATGGTTATCAAACGTTATGCGCTAACTGTAATCTCATAAAGCATTTCGGCGGAACGTTTTATGAAAATGTTCAAATACCCATGCTGCTTCGAGAAGAAATAGCGCAGTACGGGTGAGTCTGAGCTTATCCAAGGGCGGCGTGTTCATGGTTCGACAGGCTCACCACGAGCGGTACCGACGTGTCGGGATTGTATCTATCTTCGTCATTCCGGCTTGCGCCGGAATCCCCCCTTTAAAAGGGGGGATGGTATAATGGAGATGGAAGGCTGCCTTAAATAGTTGGCTAGGTCGTCGTGCGCACGACGGTCTAGCGCCTTGGCCGGGCGAGAAACCCCGTGATTGGTGGGTGAGGCAGCAAGGGTGTCGTGGGTTCAACGCCCTAATGCTTGGGCCGGCGAAGAGGCCCCAGCGCCACTGGGATAGGTGGCGCAAGAACTCCCGTCCCGATTTAATCGGGACGGGAGTATGCTTTTCAGTGACGGCGGGAGGGCGCAACCTCCTTGCCGGTTCAGGGCCACAGGTGTTACTAGCGCCTGTGGCCCCATTGTGTGGTTACGGGTTCTCTGGTCTGTGCCCCATTATCAGATACTCGCCATGTTCTAGGTGGATGGTATCGCAGATCAGCATAACCTATTATGCTTGACCAACTGCATTTTGTCAAGTGTAACATTACCGAATTCCAGAAGTTGATAATACCTTACTTGACACTGTGCGTATAGGGTTCTATCATTCGTTCATGGAAGTGAGTTTTGATGACCCCGAACTGGATGACCTAGAAGGGTTCCTTCCTGGTGAGTTCATCAGCGAAGAACTAGATGAACGCGGTTGGAGTCAGGCAGATTTGGCTGAAATCATTGGCAAAACACCGGGGACGGTGAATGAACTGATCAAGGGTAAGCGGAAGGTCACGCCTGATACCGCCGAGGGATTGGCTGCGGCATTTGGTACGAGCGCCGAATATTGGACGAACCTAGAAACAGCTTATCAATATTGGCAGCTTTCGCGGCCATAAACACGGCGATAGCCTTGGTGGTGAGCAACAAAGCACCTCCTGCCGGATAATGGCAAAGAGGTGTAAAATATCAGTGACGGCGGGAGGGCGCAACCTCCTTTTGGTGTGCGACAATGTCGCACATATTGTCCCAAGTCTAGCCCATATTATATAATATGAAACCAAGGGTATGCAACTGTCTGGGCTGTGCGACATGTCACACGGTTTGTCGCAACACATTGCCATAGCTACCCCTCCCCCTTGGCCTTGGCGATAGTGAGCCGAAGCCGCTCCCATTCAGCAGGTTGCGGTTCTCCCATGTTGTGGTAGAGGTCAATCGCGGCCGCCAGTAATTCGGGAAAGCAGGCTATCGCCCTGCGATCCGCTGCTTCCTTTGCCCACCGTTCCTCCCACTGATCATGCCGCGTGTCTGCCCTGGCTTGACGCTTCGAGGGCTTATGGATATTGCACCACAGTTTCCCGTCCTCAACAACCTTGCCCGCATACAGGCATTGCACAAGATGTGAACTGGTGTGTTCGCTGGCTCTCCACGAACATCTGCCAAGGATTTTGGTGGTCACGATGCTTCCCCTCCTGCCGTTACTGCTTCGTCAAGGGTTTCCAAGGTCACAATCTCAGGGAGGTTATCCGGGTCTAAACAATCGGGGCAAGCCATGTCTGCCAAGTTGCGGGTGAAGGGTCGATTACAATCCGGACAGTTGCGACCTTGATTCCCATCAAAGACGGTTCCGCAGTTATTATTCGAGCACTCCCGCAGGGGAACCAAGTCGCCTTCGTCCTTGTATTCACCACACCCGGAGCATAGATACAGGGCTTCCCCCGCTTCGATGCGCTCACGGATGTCGTCCAGTTCGGCTGTGTCCGGCTCAGTTGGCTGGGCTTTCATCTTCTGATACTCTTTGAAGCGACGGTCTGTCTCCGATGGGAGCTTGTCGCTGCACTCCCAGCAAATGCGTAGGGCTTTCAGGTGATCCGGGTAGTCGTAAGTAGCGGGGTCGTCCAAGTCCAGGACTTTCTTCGCCAGGTACTTCAAAGCGAAGTCCCAATCCGCTTGCTGGTCCAGTCTAACGGGGGCGATGTCGGGGTTGGGTCGCCGTATCCACATTGCAATACTGCCAGAGTCCTCTTTCAGAACCAAATGGTCGCAAGTCCATTCGGTGATGATGGTGCGTTCAATAGGCATGGCTTTCTTGTCCTCCTCCTGCCCCAGCCTACCGGGCTTGGGGGCTGGTGTCCTGGGTGGCTTGACAACTGGGGCAGAGCTTTATCTGTTCGGCCTTGACTCTGACCATTTGCTGTCTGTAGGTGCCCCGGAAGGATTTGTACCCACCGTGCGTGCATCGGTACAAAATTGGCCACTTCATCGCCTTGCCTCCTGCTTCCGTACTGCCCTGGTCCTACCGGGCCTGGGGGCTACCTGCCTTTTTATTCCACGCGCCACGGCGGGGGCAAAGGCAATTGGCGCACATGGCAGCCCAGAGAGTTGGCAACGCCGTTCAGCGTGGGCTATGGCTTCCTCAAGGCTTAGGTTCATGGTGATGTCGTGCCGCCAAGCCTTCCCGTGGCGGAGCTCCACGTAAGCTACGCCGTAGTGGGTTGGACTGTATTCGATTACCTGTACCCATTCCATCGCCTTGCCTCCTCCTGCTGATCTGGTATCCATGTCGCCACTATACACTATCCCGCCCATCTTGTCAAGTCCCCTCTTTACATCACTTTCCAAGTATGGTAACATCAAGGTATGCCGTTCCAGACCAAGGATCAAGCCCGCCGCGCCCGCGCCTTGGTGGAGCTCACGTCAGGCCGTTGCCAAGCCATTGACGTTGACGGCAAACGGTGCCAGTTTACCTGGGGCGCAAGCCTCCCTATGCGCCGCTTCTGCCTCCGGTGCCGGAACCGGCTGAACGTTCAACGCTACCGCGCTAGGGCAAAGGACGCTGTGGTATAATCCGGGCGACAATTGAATAACCCCAGCACGTGGTCGGCCCTGAGAGCCGTGCAAGGACCAAGAACACGTTAAACTGGTCTACGGTCCGTGCCTATCGGTGTTCGGCCCGCCATAACGGTTGACAACCGGCTAAAACAAGGGAGGGGACCAACGTCGAGCAGTCGGCGTTGGCGGCGGGTAACTGATAGAGGGGCCATTATACCGCTGGCCTCATGTTGGACGTAAATCCGTAAATCACTCCTTTGGGACAACTGCGTCCACGGTACTCCCTACTTGCCTCCGTCTCCCCCTTCCTGTTACAATCCAACACATGACAGGCCGCGAGAACCCCGGTTCCAACCACCCCGCTAGAGCTACTTACGACGAAAAGACCCTCGCCGATCAGCAACGCTTCTTAGATGCCTTCCCCGGTATCGGCAACATCTCCGAAACCGCTAAGTCCGTCGGTATTGCCCCTTCCCAAGTCTACTGGTGGCGTAACCATAATATCCTTGGCTTCCATGCTAGATACTTGCAGGCCCGCGAAGAGGATGCTGATACCATAGAGTCTGAAATGCGCAAAAGGGTTAAGAACCCTAGCTTCAACGGGCGGATAGGCTCAGACATCCTACTCATTGCACAGGCCAATGCCAAAAGACCCGACGAATACCGTCCCCAGGGTGTGCCGGTGGTGCAGGTATCTGAGCATGTGCTCCGGGCACTGGGCGCCTTGGCCTTGGAGGACGCCCAGGCTAGGGCGCAGTTGCCACCACCGGAGGCAAATAAGGTGGTGGAGGGACAGGTGGTTGATGAGCCGATGCCGTGGGAAGCTGATGAAGGAGGATAGGGAGATGGTGGTTGTGAATGAGAAAGCGGCACTCAGCGTGGACCAGGCTTGCACCTATCTATCAACGAGTAGACCGACGCTCTATCGCCTAATGGACGGGGGAGAAATCCCCTCGTTCCATATCGGAAGGCGCCGGTTGGTACTGCGGGAGCACCTGGACCGCTACATCCGGGAGCGCCTGGCGGCGGCAGGCGCAGCCCAAGGCCAGCCCGATGCCTAGCTCGGCGCAAGCCCAACCCAAAACCCTGCCGATTTTACCCCCCTGACTGCATCACGATAACCGCCACGGCGTGGAGTGAATCCAGGCACATGCCTAGAGATACGAACACATAGCTGGAGTTAACATAATGGTACTTGTACGAACCAGCATGGGGATTGTCCAACTAGGGTTCCTAGCTGTTGTGGGAGTAATGACTGGTACTGGCATGGCGCACTGGATAGGTTGGACCTGTTAGCGCATACCTCTGCCCCCCCCGGCATGGCTTAGCCCGTACACGGTGCCATTGTAGGGTATCCTTGACGACGTTTTTAAGGCAAAGGTGGGGTTGGAGAGGTGAGAAACATGATAGCTTATCCAGGCAAGTGCCTTTATTGTGAACGACCAGCGGCTTGGAACAAGCAAGGATAATGGGGCAAGGCTTGTAGTGGGTGTAAAGGGAGCCTGACGAGAATGCTACGGTCAGGGAAATACGGTTCCGCCTATAAACGAGAGACGCGGGAGCGGTTGAAGGGGGCATATTACAACTGGGAGGAAGACAAGAGTGCGGATCAAGCTAGAGAAAGTTGACGGGCGAGGGGAGATATACAGTATTGACCTTGGGGATGGGGAGGAGGTCATGCTGTTGCGGAGCGTAGCAGGGAGCGTGAGGGGGGGGCACTCGCACAATGTGGGTGAGGTAGTGGTGCTTCTGAAAGGGAGAATGAACTACCGGAGCAAAACGGCGGACGGGATAGAAGGGGAGCGAGAGTTGGAAGCTGGGGACACGAGCTACAATCTAGCTGGGGAGGTGCACATGGCCCAGTTTCTGGAGGAGAGTTGGGTCATGGAGAAGAAACTATGCCGAAAGGGGGAGTGGAAGGACGAGGAATACGGGCCGTGGCGGGAGTTGGTGCGGGAGTCGATGGAGGCTAGCTAATGGTGAGAGCCAGGGAGAGGCAAGAAGCGCTAGAGAAGTGGCAGGCAGAACAAAGAATTTTGACGCGAAGGGAGATTATAAAGGAGCAGGCGGCTCGGAGCGTTCGAGCGCGCGTAGAGACGCGAAGAATACAAATGTGGTCGTGCATCAGGGAAATGATGGACGAGAACATTGTGACCAGGTTGGAGCCTGGTCGGACCCGCATTCCCATCAGTGTGCCTAGCTACGAGGTGGCGGAGATCATGGAGGCCCTGGACTCCTTGACCAGCGGATGGGTGACGATGGGGGCGAGGGTCAAGCGATTTGAGGAACTGTGGGCGGAGTACGTAGGGGTTGACTATGCCATAATGGTGAACAGCGGGTCGAGCGCGAACCTACTGGCGCTGTCGGCACTGGGATTGAAGCCTGGGGACGAGGTGATTACGCCAGCGTTGACCTGGGCGACCACGGTGTTCCCGATAGCGCAGGTGGGA
>Ga0213870_1000588_pt1 | contig 16858 bp, 14 predicted proteins | sample WICALVC2017_Meta_FD_160119 | JGI IMG/M metagenome (GOLD analysis project Ga0213870, IMG submission 160119) | Freshwater microbial communities from subterranean cave lake in Wind Cave National Park, South Dakota, United States - WICALVC2017 | ecosystem: Environmental > Aquatic > Deep subsurface >... | reverse complement strand
CCTTTTTATTCAGAATAATATGGTCTTGCGATGACCATAATTTAATCATGCCGGTTGCACCACAGCAGTCAGGAATGGAAAGTCAGCAGCGACCGCCGCCTTTAATTATTAGAAGTTAGAAATTGGAAGTTAGAGGTTAGTGAGGATATCTGATATCCTTATTACTATCATTATCACCATTACCTCCCTAGCTAAATTTCTTGAGCGCTATTGCAGATGAATTTGGGTTCGTTGTTGCGCCAGGACATCCGGCCGTTGGCCAGAATTATTTTACCCTCTTGCCATAAATCGTTATTTTGGCCAAGGGCATCAGGAAAAACTACTATTTCAATCGAGTTTTCAAAATCTTCAACTTTAGCAAAGAGCATTGGCTGACCGTTGCGCGTCACAATTTTCTGCACTTTAGTGATGATGCCGCCGATGCCGAGATTCAGGTTTTCTGAATGAGTTGCCAGAGCCTCTCTAATTGACTTGCTGCCGGCGAGTCGTTGACGGTAGGCGTTCAGCGGGTGATCAGAGATAAATAATCCCAGCAGTTCTTTCTCCCACTGGAGTTTAGTTTGAGTGGCGGCCGGTGGAATAGCTGCCAGTCGCAGTGAGCCGGTAAAATCGCTGCCAAAAAGTCCGGTTTGGGCGCCACTATGATACCGTTTCACCGCACTGTTGAATTTAATGAGCTCATTAATGTTTTCCAGCGCCTGATTTCTTTCTATCTCCAGACAATCAAGCGCGCCGCACTTGATTAAACTTTCCAGTGACTTTTTATTAAGATCCTTGTGGTGGACGCGATTAAGGAGATCTTTCAAATTAGTAAAAGATCCTTGCTGTTGACGGTTTTCTATTATCGCTTCGACCACCGCCTTGCCGACATTTTTAACTGCCAATAGACCGAAACGGATTGCCTGACCTTCCGGTGTAAAATTAGTCCAGCTTTTATTAATATCAGGCGGCAGGACATTAATATTGATTTTTTTGCACTCGCTCACCAAAAAAGCAATCCGCTCGACGTCGCCGGCATCGGCGTTGAGCAACGCCGTCATAAATTCGGTGGGGTAGTGTGCCCGCAGGTAGGCTGTCTGATAACCGATGGTGGCGTAAGACACGGCGTGGGCCCGGTTGAACCCATAGCGAGCGAACGGCGGGAAAAGTTCCCAGATAGCTTTGGCAATCCGCTCGTTGATGCCGTTTTGCATCATGCCCTTGATTATTTTTTCCCGCTGTTGATCAAGCAATGATTTGATTTTTTTACCGATGGCTTTCCGCAGAATATCTGCTTCTGCAAGAGTATAGCCAGCCAGGTCCCGGGCAATTTTCATCATTTGTTCCTGATAAACGCCGATGCCAAAAGTCTTTTTCATAATTGGCTCGAGCCGGGGATGAAGATAAGTGATTTGTTCCTGACCGTGCTTGCGGCGGATGTAAGCCGGGATAAGTTCCATTGGGCCGGGGCGGTAGAGTGACACCAGCACCACTAAATCTTCCAGTTCAGTTGGTTTCAGTTCTTTGATATAGCGGCGCATCCCGGCGCTCTCAAATTGGAAAACACCGGTGGTGTCGCCGCGCTGCAGCATAGCAAAGGTCTCGGGGTCTCGGTCGGCCAGCTGGTTGACATCAACTTCACTTTTACCCCCCTCCCTAATTAGCCGGCTGGTTTCTTCGATGATGGTTAGGTTTTTCAGGCCAAGGAGATCAATTTTAAGTAACCCCAGACTTTCAACAGCGTGCATTTCAAATTGAGTAATAATTGTTTTCTCATCTTGGGGAGCGAATTGCAGAGGCAAGTATTCGGCTAGGGGTCGATCGCCAATAACCACACCGCAGGCATGGACGGAAGCGTGGCGGGCCACTCCTTCAAGCCGCCGCGCCGCGTCAATAATTTTTTTGGTGTCGGCGTCGCTGGCATAAAGCTGTTTTAACTGGCTGATAGTTTCTAAAGATTTATCAAGGTTTTGGTTAAAGGGGATAAGTTTTGCCAAACGGTCGCAGAAGCTGTAGGCCATTCCTAAAGCCCGACCGGTATCGCGGACGGCTGCCCGGGCGGCCATCGTCCCGAAAGTAATAATGTTAGCCACCCGGTCATCACCGTATTTCTCCCGCAGATAGCCAAGCACTTCGTCGCGGCGCAGGTCAGAGAAATCAATATCAATGTCCGGCAGCTCATTGCGATCAGGATTAAGGAATCTCTCAAAAAGCAGATCGTGCTTCAGGGGATCGATGCTGGTAATTCCTAAGATATAGGAGATGATACTGCCCGCCGCTGAGCCGCGCCCCGGTCCGACAACAATACTTCTTTCTTTAGCCCAGTTAATGAAGTCCTGAACGATGAGAAAGTAACCGGCGAAACCGGTTTTTTCAATAATTGCCAGCTCGTGATCAATCCGTTCCTGGATTTCTGGGGTAATTAACTGGTAACGGCTGGCCAGCCGCTCCTTAACTAATTTTTCAAGGTAGGAATTAGCGTTTTCGCCGTCAGGCAAGGTAAATTCCGGTAAAATCGCCTTACCCAGAGGGATATTGACTTGACAGCGGTCAGCAATTTTGCCGGTGTTTTCAATGGCTTCGGGGATATCTTGAAAATAATTGGTCATCTCCTCGGCCGAGCGCATTGAGAAATCGTCGTTTTTCAAAGTCAGGCGGTTTTCATCAGTTATTTGATTGACCGTTTGAACGGCGAGGAGAATGTCATGATAGGGCGCATCTTCTTTTTTGAGATAGTGGATGTCTTGAGTAGCGACCAACGGCGTGCCGGTTTTCCGGCTTAGTTCAATCAGAGCCGATCTGACTCGGGTAAAATCGCCGGGACCGATATTGGGGTGCTGACCAACCTCGATAAAGAAATTCTCGGCGCCGAAGATTTCTTTGTAATCTTGCACTGCCCGCTCGGCCGCTTGGTAGCGGTTCAGCAAAATATTTTTTATCACCTCGCCGGAATAACACCCCGAGAGGGCAATCAGCCCGGCGCTGTGCTCTCTTAGAAGTTCTTTGTCAACCCGCGGTTTGTAGTAAAAACCCTCAAGATTGGATTTGGTAACCAGTTGGATGAGGTTTTTCCAGCCAGTGTTGTCCCGACAAAGAATTGTTAAGTGGCAGTATTTGTTGTCAATGCCATGCTCTTTGTCGCGGCGGCGGCGGGGAGCGACATAGGCTTCCAGACCGAGGATTGGCTTGATGCCGGCGGAGCGAGCTTTTTGGTAAAACTCAATGGCGCCATAGAGATTGCCATGGTCGGTGAGCGCCAGCGCCGGCATCCCCAACTCCTTCGCTTGGTTGATCAGTTCGTCTATTTTCGCTAGACCATCGAGCAGGGAATAGTGACTGTGGGTGTGGAGGTGGACAAAACGTGCCATAATCAGACTGTATTATACCGTGGGGCGACACCTTATTGAAATAGACAAAGGGGGGCGAGCCGCCTTTGCTCAACAGCGGCGAGCTTCGCCCAATAAATTCGTTATTGGCATTGATGAAGTCGGGCGAGGCTCGCTGGCCGGGCCAGTGGTGGTGGCGGCAGTGGCGTTGCCGCCGGGATTTAAAATCAATGATTTATGCTTTGGCAAAAAGCGGTGCCGGCTGAAAGATTCCAAGAAATTAAGTAAACACCAGCGGCTTTTGTGGTGGCAGTGGCTTAAAAATAATCCTCAAGCGAGGTTTTCCCTGGCCCGAGTCTATCCGCCGGTGATTGATCAGATTAATATTGCTCGGGCAGCTAATCTGGCCGCCACCCGGGCTTGCCGGAAGTTAGCTGTCGTTGGGAAAGTTTTGCTCGATGGCAATCTTAAAATTTCTAATGGGCTGGGCGTGGCTTATCGAACTATTATAAAAGGCGATGAGAAATATAACGTTATTAAATTGGCCTCGATTGTGGCTAAAGTCCATCGCGATCGACTGATGATGAAAAATGACCGCCTTTACCGGGGATATGGTTTTGCTTGTCACAAAGGTTATGGCACCAAGCAACATATAGCAGCCATTGAAAAACAGGGTCTTTGCCCCATTCATCGCCGGAGTTTTAAGCTAAATCTTGATCCGAGGGCGGGATTGAGTTAAAGTGTAATCGGCCGTGGTCGGGCTAACTCTCGGTTCCGGCCCTATCTGGAATTGTCCTCCAGAGACCACGGCCTTTTATGAAAGCTGGGGTTGGCACAATGCTTTAGTCTCCTTATGGAGATGGGATGGGAGTTAGACCCCGGCTGCTCAATTGGGGCTGTGGTTGTTAGTGGGCTAGTCCTGGACACAGTCCGGGATGGTGTAGCGCTTAGACCGCAGCCCTTTTTAGCCCCGAACTGTTCCGCCTGCTGGCGGATCAGGTTCGGGGCCTTTTTTATTCTCCATCCTCCGTAGCGGTAGCGACAGCTACCGCGGAGAGGGGCGAAGCTCACCTAGAATGAGCAAAGGAGGGTATTCAGCCTCTCACTACAGTTATCAAGCCATAGCTTGATAACTGTAGTGGCTTACCAACATTTGGAGGACCTCAACGTTTGGAGGACCGACCTCCAAATGTTGCTGTTTTGTATTATGGTCTTGCGATGACCATAATTGTTAAGGGTACAGCCCTTGCCGGTTGCATCGTGTACAGTTAACACCTAGAGGTAACTCTATCGGCGCCGTGGGGTGACGTTGACAGGCAAGTAGTTTTCTGCTATACTTAAGGCATTATCAGAATGAATCTGGTAACCCTCGCTACGAAGGTGTCGTAGCAAATTCGTACCTTGAAAGGAGGATCTTATGGATCCCGAACGGCAGGCTGAAATCGGCATTAAGTTGATAAGGTACTTCATGCACGGGTTCGAAAATATCGCAAAAGCCATCGAGGTGCCTGTCGAGGAGCTGAAGCAATTCGTCACGCCCTTCATACAGGAAATCTCCGATGAGTTCTTCTCCCCGCCAAGCAGTAGTCGGGAAACCAGGGTGGAGCCTGGCTCCCCAAAAGAGTAATTGCACCTCGCCGCCACAAGCGGACAAGGGCAGAACAAGAACCTCGCCCCGTTTTCCGGCAACACCGTCCCACTATTCTTCGGAATAGTGGGGCTTCTCTTTTTTGTGCATAAGGCCTCATACAGGTGGTTGCATCGAAGAAGTTTTTTGATAAAATACTTAGCGGAGAACTTTGATAGGCTGTTTAAAAGCTGGGATAGCAAAAGATCTTGTTCCTCCTTAGGGAGGAATGGCGGGGAGATAAGATCCCAGCTTTTTTGAAACCAGGGCCGTGGTTGGCTACGCCTTTAGTCCTAGATGCTAAATCTAGGATGAATGAACTAGGTAGACCGCGGCTCTTGCTCTGAACCGCGTCTCGCTAAAGCGAGACGCGGTTCAGAGATCTTTCCCGCTGGAGATGGGTAGCTGATGGGTCCCAGAGAAAGGGATTTTCTGGGATGGAGACGAACTCTAGTCTTCAGCGGGTCCTTGCCTCACTGAAGTAGCTTCGGCCAGGTAAGGCGGGTGTTCTAATTCGGGGCGATCCTAACCAGAACAAGTACGGTTGGGGTCAGCTCCGAACCGTGTTGCCGAAGGCAACTCTGGTTTTTGGGCGGCGGTTGGTTAATGACGTTAGCCCTTCACCACTTTGTGGTGAGGGGTGGCTAGAGAGGATGACCGCCGCCTTTTTTATTTTCCATATTTTAATGCGGTGAGGAATGATGGGGCGTGGTGACCGCTGCCGGCCCTGAGCTTGTAAAATAAGCTCGGGGATTTTTATTTGACCCAGAATGATAATTCTTGTAACTTGAACAAATGGGTGGTGTACCAGTCAAACATCACAGTAAGGGCAAGGTGGGCCGGCGGCGGTCTCATTTAGCTTTAAAGAAAATCAACTTAGCGATTTGCCCCCAGTGCCGAGGGCCAATCCTTTCCCACCGGGCTTGCCAGCAATGTCAAACCTATCGGAAATAATGTGGTTCGACGCAGCTCACCATAAATGGTTCGACAGATCTACCCCGAGTAGCATCGAAGGGTTTACCAGCAAGCTGGTTCGAGGTTTCGATTGAGCTCAGCCGAAGTCTAAGTTTACCCTGAGTAGCATCGAAGGGCTTACTACTATGGCAACTCGACAACTAGGCCGATCAATTGTTCTGCAATCACTCTACGAGTGGGACTTTAATAATCAGGCAACCGATCTGACAAAGATTATTGAACGCAATCTGAATGAATTTGCTCCCGGTTTTGATGAGCCGGAGTTTGTTTGGCAATTAGCTGCTAAGGTGATTAAGCACATCAAAAAACTCGATAAAATTATCACCCAAGCGGCGCCCGAATGGCCGTTGGAGAAGATTGCCATCGTTGATCGCAATGCCTTGCGGATCGGTCTTTACGAGTTGCTTTATGCTGATCCTGACATAGTGCCGCCCAAGGTGGCTATTAATGAGGCGATCGAGATCGCTAAAAACTACGGCGGCCCCAACTCGGGGAAATTTATCAACGGCGTGCTCGGCACTGTTTACAAACAAGTCGGCGACCGGCAGTCTAAAAAAGATGAAGTTGCTAAAACTGGAGAAGAAAATCGAGTATAGTTTTAAGGATAAGAATTTACTTAAAGAGGCGCTGACTCACCGTTCTTATCTCAACGAAAACCCCAAGTGGGGCTTGTCTAATAATGAGCGGCTGGAATTTCTGGGCGATGCTGTTTTAGAGCTGGCGGTCACCGAGGAACTTTATTACCGTTACCCCGATTATCAAGAGGGGAAAATGACGGCTTTGCGGTCGGCGCTGGTTAATTATCAGGCATTGGCTGACACCGCTAAGAAAATAAATTTAGATGATTTTGTTCTTCTTTCAAAAGGTGAAGCTCGAGGCGGAGAGCGAGCCAAAGAAGTAATTTTAGCTAACACCACCGAGGCGCTAATCGGGGCGATTTATCTTGATGCTGATTACCAGACAGCTAAGAAATTCGTCAGTCAGTTTGTTGTGTCAATCTTAGGCGAGGTTTTGAAAAATAAAAGTTACCGCGATGCCAAAAGTCTCCTTCAAGAGAAAATTCAAGCGGCTAAAAAAATCACCCCAGACTATCGGGTTTTGGAGGAAAGCGGGCCGGAGCACGACAAAGTATTTAAAGTGGGGGTTTATTTTCAAAAAAAACTAATCGCCACCGGCGAAGGCTATTCTAAACAGGAAGCAGAACTGGACGCCGCCGGAAAAGCCCTCCAGAAATTGGATTAAATGAATCCGCCGCACCACAGAGCGGTGCAGTATCCTCATTATTAAAATTAAGGTCATCGCAAGACCATATTGTTCTGATTGACTAAATAGATTTTATAGTTTAGAATATCTCTCAAGTGAACTTTGACAATTTTTCACAGGCTTACTGGCATAAGGAGAGGAATTATGGCTATTGGTGTAGCAGTCGGCAGTCAGAAATTGAAAATTGTTTTTCCCGATGCTGAAATGGAGACGGAGACGGTCGGCCACAATCAAGCTGGTATTGAGCAAATTATGACCGCTTTTGCTCAAGATGGGAGAAACCACTTGGTAATCAGCGGCAATCGCCGCTGGTCCGAAGCCCTAGCCTATTCTTTGCAGGCCCGGGGGGTGACTCCCCGTTATCTGGGCCGCGAGGGCGGCAAGGGGGAAAAAGGCGGCAACGACAGATTTCTTAAAAAAGCCTTAAGCAAAGGCGTCATCGGCCGCAATTTCTTTCGGGAGCCGCACCCGGTTGATGTTGCTAAGGAAGCGGAATCCAACCACCCTTGGGTGATGCTGGCTAATGAGCATGAGCGGCTGAACGACGAAATTCGCCGCTTCAAGCATCGGGCGTTGGATGCCCTTCGTTTAATCTTTCCTGAATTATTGACTCTGGGCAGTAAGTGCTGGGGAGTCAAGTACAGGAGGTTATTCCAAGAATGCCGGTGGGATGAGCTGGCTCAATATGGGTTAGACTATCGAGAATCGTTGGGACAAGCTGTTCCTGTAGTTAAGCGGCGAGCGGCCGAGGAAGATCTCAAAACAGCGCTCTTTGATCTAAAGATGATTGAAGAGAAAAGAGAGAGAACTAAGGAGGCAGTTGCCGAATTAGTAGACAGTCACCCCGTGGTCCAGGCCTACAATGAGTCCTTTAGCGCCATGATGGTGATTCTCTTGATTGGCTGGCGGTCGTGGGGAGTTAACAAAAAAGGTTGGCTCCGACTGCGTTCCTACGCTGGTCTCTCTGTCAGCCGGCTAGACAGTAATGGGAAGCCAAGAATCAGCCGCAAACGGCCGCCCATCCGGACCAATATTTATCATTTGTTTGGGAGCGGCCGGGGCAAGAAGATCATAGAAAAAGCGCTGAACGCGCGAAGGGAGAGAAAGCGCGAGGAAGGATTGGGAGAGAGCGAGTTGAGCGAAGTGAAGCTGAGACGGGTTAAAAGGATTGAAGCCATTCTCAGGGACATCTGGGGGATTTTGAAATCGGAGCTGTTGAAAGTTAATAATGAAGCCATGGTTGGTACGACTTGACTAAAAGTCCCAAGGATTTCCCGCTGGAGATGGTTTGAACAAAATGTCCCAGAAAAGCCAATGGGTTTTCTGGGACGGGTGTTGGATTAGTCTCCAGCGGGTGTTAACCCCGAACCAGAATCTTGCTTTAGCAAGACTCTGGTTCGGGGATTTTTATTTAGCCCCTTATTTATTAGAATTTGTTTGATGCTTAAGCGGTTGGAGCTGGTTGGTTTTAAGTCTTTCAGCCAGAAGACAATTTTGGATTTCCCGAGCGGGATCACAGTGATTGTTGGCCCCAATGGTTCTGGTAAATCCAACATTGTTGATTCTTTGCGCTGGCTATTGGGGGAACGGGAAGCGAAAAACCTGCGAGGTGATAAAGTGGAACAACTCATTTTCACCGGCACCAGCCGCAAGGGCCGTTTAGGTTTAGCCCAGGCCGCCGTTTACTTGGATAATGGCAATCGGGCTTTGCCTTTGGAATTTGCCGAGGTGGTAGTTGCTAGAAAAATCTATCGGGATGGCACCTCGGAGTTTTTTATTAATAAGTCTCTGGTCCGGCTTAAGGATGTGGTTGATCTTTTTGCCCAATCGAAGCTTGGGACAAAGGGACTGTGCATTATTAATCAGGGCAATAGCGATTTGTTTGTCCGGGCGGCGCCGCTGGAGCGGCAGGAAATGATGGAAGAGATTTTGGGCTTGCGGCAATACCAGTTAAAGAAACACGAAGCCGAGCTAAAGCTCAAAAGCACCCAGCAGAATCTGGGGACAGCCAAGGTGACCGTAGAGGAATTATTGCCCCACCTGCGCCTTTTGCGCCGTCAGGCCGGCCGGTGGGAGAAAAGAACTGTTTTAACCAGCCAGCTTAAAGAACTGGAAAATGGCTATTTCGCCGGTAAATTAAAAGAGTTGGCGGGAGCCAGCAGCAAGATTGATCCGGAAAGCCAAAGATTGAGCCAGCAGCTTTTTCAGAAAAAAGACGAACTGCAACGTCTTAGTAAAATTGTTCAGCAGTCAGAAAAGCAAAAACCATTGCTGATTAAATCGAGCGAGAAAAAATCTCAATTGCAGAGGCAGTTAGGCAATCTCGAGGCGCAACTTAAATTTTTGGTCCCAATGAGCGAGGAAAAAATTGATACCGGCCGGGCGGTTGAGCTGGTCCAAATTTTGAAAAAGGAAATCAGTCAACTCTGCCAGATTATCGAAAAACTCACTAGCGGCCAAATCAAGGAAAGATTGCGGAATCTGGAAAAACAAATAGACTCGCTGTTTGCTAAGAAAAGCGATCTAGCTGTTCCTAAACGAGCAGCGATTTTGCAATCTGTCCAAAAGATTGAGGCAGAAATTAAATTAATTGAGGAGGCGGAAAGAGAACAACAGGTGTGCTTGGAAAATTCTCACCGGGACTTTCGGCAAGCGGTTGAAGCGGTCAGCGCGAAAAAAGAGGAAATTCAGCAATTAGAAAGCAAGAAAAATCAGTTATTGCTGGTTAAGGACAGATGGCATTATCAGTCCAATGATTTATTGGATAAAATCCGGCAGGCCAGCCGCCGCCCGGAGGAGTTCGACCTTAAATTAGCCGCAGCCGGTTTTGACTTTGAGCAAGCTGACCGACGGCTAATGCGTCTGCGCGGCGAGCTGGCGGCCCTGGGGGAAATTGACGAAGCAATAATTAAAGAAGCTGGTCAGGCTGAAGAGCGTTATCAATTTCTTTTTTCCCAAATTAGTGATTTAGAGAAAGCGGTTGTCGATCTTAACAGTTTGATTAACAGTTTAAGTTTGAAGATTAATAGTGAGTTTAACCAGGCTTTAAAACTAGCCAGTGTTTCTTTCGATCGTTATTTCAAAATTATTTTTGGTGAGGGGCGGGCGCGGCTGTTAGCCAATGAGCCGGGGATTGGCATTGATTTAAGTTTGCCAACCAAGGGGGTGAGGAGTTTAGCGGCGCTCTCGGGCGGCGAGCGGAGCTTGGTGGCGATCGCGGCGCTCTTTGCCTTGATTTCAATTAGTCGGCCGCCCTTTTTAATTTTTGATGAGGTGGACGCAGCTTTGGATGAAAACAACAGCCGCCGGTTTGTCGGCTTGGTCAAAGACTTCTCCTCAAAAATTCAATTTGTGATTGTCACTCATAACCGGGCGGTGATGGAAGCGGCCGATGTGCTTTATGGCGTAACTATGGGAGCTGACGGTGTTTCCCAAATCTTGTCGCTGAAGCTAACCTAAATTTATTTGTAAGAACCCCGAATGTTGTTTGCAGTTTTGCTTAGGACATGCCCCAAGGGCTTTCTCTAAGCAGAATGTCTCGGAGGCCGAAAAAGCTTGGTATCCCTAAGGATTTTTTCGGCCGAGAGCAAGCCCCGGCTTTTCGCTGGAAAAAGCCGGGGGCGGTTCTGCGTGAGAAAGCCCTTGGGGCACCCTGCCCGCTCGCCCTGCGAGACAGTTTTCTTAGCTCATTGCCTGCGGGATAATGTAAACAACGCTATGAAGTCTTACAATTTATTCTTTTTATGGCCCTCGTGGCGAATTGATTGACCGCTGCTGACTTTTGTTTTAGAGTTATTTGATGTTGGTTTTGAAGTTAAGACGGATTGGCAAGAAACACCAACCGGCTTATCGGTTAGTGGTGACCGAGAAGCGGTCTAAGTTGTCGGGGAAGTACTTGGCCGACTTAGGCTGGTATAATCCATTAAGTAAGCAATTTAACTTTGATAAAGAGGGGATTTTGGGCTGGTTTAAAAACGGCGCGCAAAAAACAGACACTGTTCATAACTTATTGGTCAAGGCTGGTATAATTGAGGGGAGTAAGATTGCCATTAAAATGCCAAAGAAAGCAGCGGTTAAACCAGCGCCCCCGGTGACTGAAGGGCAAGCAGTGTCGGTTACTATCAAAGAATAATTTGACTTTCGACTGTTTTTTTGCTATAATTATAGGTATAGTTGAAAGGTCGGCTAAGAAGCAAATCGGCGTGTCCGAAATGCAGAAAAAGCGGTATGGCTAACAAGAATAATAATCATAAGGATCAGGAGTTCCTTGAATTTCTGGTTAAGTCTATTGTTGACAATCCAAATGATGTCACGGTTGACCGCAAGGTTGACGAAATGGGCGTCTTACTATCGTTGAAAGTCAGTCCGCAGGACATGGGAGTGGTGGTTGGCCGGCAAGGCTCGACCGCTAAGGCCATTCGCTCGCTTTTAAGAATTGTGGGTATTAAAAACAATGCCCGCGTCAATCTTAAAATTGAGGAGCCGGAAGGAGGCAGAGGCCCTGCTCCACGGGAAAGCCGCGAAGGCCGCGAAAGCCCCGAGGGGTTATAATCCCGAGGGACTCGAGGGGTTATAACCCCGAGGGACTCGATGGACTCGAAGGGTTGTAGGTCCAATATCTTGTAAATTAATCAAAAATGCCACACTTCGTTGTGGCATTTTTGGGTTAATAAGCATTGTCTAAGAATCCCGAGCGTTGTTTACACTTCTATGTCTTTGTCTTTCAGCCAGCAGTTTGTACGAAAACACGCTATCAATTTCCCCAGCGAGGAAATTGCGCTCGCTCTCGGCCTCGCTCCCCTTCGACAAGCTCAGGGACCATGCCCGCTCGGCCTGCGAGACGGTTTTCTTAACGAACTGCTGGCTGAAATATGTAGACAAAGCTCGGAAATCTTACAAATAAACATTGTTTAAAATTGCCAGCCGGCCCCCTTGTTATTTTGGGGAAGCTCTCGGAAGTCCGCCAGCCCGGTCAAATTGCTAAAATAAATCTTGTTAGCAGTTTGCGGCGGGCCGGGAATGCAGACGGTCCCTGCTCGTTGGGGGCAGGGAACCGCCGGTTCTGAAAAATAATAAGGGGGCTGGCTGGAGTGAACTTAAGATAAAAAAATGGTGCGTTTCGATATCATTACAATTTTCCCGGAGGTGTTCGGTTCGTATTTCAATCAGTCAATTCTCCAGCGGGCCCAAAAAAAAGGCTTGATTAAAGTTTTCCTTCACAATCTTCGGGATTACACAACTGATAAACACAAAACCGTTGATGATTCTCCTTACGGCGGCGGCCCGGGGATGGTTTTTAAAATTGAGCCTGTTTACCAAGCAGTTAAAAAATTAAAATCGAAGGTAAAGAATAAGAAATCAAAAATAAAGACAAGGGTGGTTTTATTTAGTACTCGAGGCAAGAAGTTTGATGAAAAAACAGCTAGAAGGTTTTTGCAGTATCAGCAGTTGATCCTTGTTTGCGGCCGCTATGAGGGAGTTGATGAACGAGTGGCCAAATACGTGGCCGATGAAGAAATCTCGGTTGGTGATTTTGTGCTCGCCGGCGGCGAGCTGGCGGCCATGATGGTGGTGGAAGCAGTGGCGCGATTTATCCCCGGCGTGCTGGGCAAAAAAGAGTCGCTCGAGTCCATCAAAGGCAGTTACCCTGTTTACACGCGGCCGGAGGTTTTTTCCCCGCGCCGCGGCGTCAAGTGGTCTGTCCCCAAAGTTCTGCTTTCCGGTGACCACAAAAAGATCGAGCAATGGCGCAAGATTAGACGGCCCATCCCCAAGCCGGAAGATTGATTTTTTTAATCGGTGTGTTATAAAGATTTCTAGCAAGGCACTTTGACAGAGAAAGTTTTACTCTTCCGAAGCCAAGCTTAGCTCGGCAAAGGAGGGTTTGCCCTTTCGTAGCTTTAGCAAAGGAGGGTTTACCACTCCGTAGTTTTAGCGGGGGATGGTCTTTGTCCGGAAGAAGATTTTGCAAAGGAGGATCGGCTCATGCGTCAATGGGGATCGCTGGACGAGACTTATTACAAAGGAGTTGGTTTGTATCCTCTTTTATCTCGGGATGATGAAGTAAAACTGGCCAAAACGATTGAACAAGGGGTAAAAGCGGAAAGAATTCTAAGGCGACTTTTAAGAAGATCAAGACGGTTGTCAAGGCGAAAGCTTGCCTTGCTAGTGGCAAAAGCAAAAAAAGCTCGGCAGGTTTTTGTCAACGCCAATCTGAAATTGGTGATTAGTGAAGCCTGTCGGTTAGATGTGGCCGGAGTAGAACTGACTGAAATAATCGGTCAAGGCAATTTAGTCTTGGTAAAGACAGTTGATAGGATCGGTTGGCCTAATGGTTTTGATTGGCGCCGCGGCATAAAGTTTTCCACCTTTTTAGTTAGGAATTTACGGTGGAGTCTAGGCCGCGATGCTTATCGTTCCAGCCATATAGGATTTGGAAAGACAAAGAGAAAGCGTTTTTTGTTGTTTAGCGAGTTTGATTCGCCGGAAAAGCAATCAGAACGTTGCTTAGTAGAGAGCCTGGTTGAAGATAATCATCCGGCCGACAATCAAGATGGATTGGAACTAAATCAGCAAATCGGCCGCTTGCTAAAGAATTTAGACGAGCGCAGTCGACTGATAATCGAACTCCGTTTTGGTTTAAACGGCGCTGGTCATCCAAGAACTTTGCAGGAAATCGGTCAGAGATTTAAGATCACGCGCGAAAGAGTGAGACAGATAGAGAAAAAGGCATTCAGGCGCTTAAAAGCAATCGCTCTGGAGGAAGATTTCTAGAAAAGCCCTTGACGGCGTCAGGGGCTTTTGTTATTCTCAAAGTGTTCCGTAGACAGCGGGTTAATCATTGTTGTAAATCCCGCCGAGGAAGCCAGCAAATAGTAGGTTGTGTCTACGGCTTAGGCCGTTTTTAATTTTTATGTTGACCAAACAGCAGAAAGTAGAGCTAGTCAAGGAAAAGGTTGGAGCTGTCAAAAATAGCCGGAGCCTGATTTTTGCCGGTTTTGACAAAGTGACGGTGGCTGATCTTTCAGTTCTTAGGAAGACCTTGAAAGAGACGGGGGCGCGGTTCCAGATTGTCAAAAAGAGATTGCTTAAAATTATTCTTCAGCAAAGCGGCGTTGCCTATGACCCAACGGAAAGCTCTGGCCAAATAGGCATTATTTTTGTCCCGACAGATGTTTTGTCAGTGGCGGGAAAAATTTACCAGTTCATCAAAAATCTCACCCAAGATAAGAAAAAGAACTTTCAGGTCTTAGCCGGTTTTGATCGGCAGGAAAGTAAGTTGATTACGGCTGACGAATTTTTAGTATTGGCGCAGTTGCCAAGCCGCGAGGTATTGCTGACTCAATTGGCTGTTTTGCTGACGATGCCGGTTAAAAAATTAATGTTTGCCCTAAATGGTCGAGCTGAAAAATTATAGTTTTTAGAAATGTTTTATGACAGAGGAAAATAAAGAAGAAAAATATAATAGTATTCTTGAGCAAGTGGAGAAAATGAGCGCTCTCGAGCTGTCCGAGTTAGTCAAGGCGATTGAGAATAAATTTGGCGTGTCGGCGGCGATGCCGCTGGCCCCGCTGGGCGGGGGAACTGGCAGCAGCCCGGCGGCGGAAGAAAAAACCGCTTTTGATGTCCTGCTAAAAGAGATTGGCCAGCAGAAAATTCAGGTGATTAAAGCGGTTAAGGAAATCACCGGTCTTGGTTTGCAGGAATCTAAAAACCTGGTTGATGGCGCGCCTAAGGTAGTAAAAACTGGCTTGAAAAAAGAAGAGGCAGAAGAAATAAAAAAGAAACTGGAGGCCGCCGGCGCCGTGGCGGAGTTGCAGTAGTAGTTCGACAGAGCTCACTGCAAGCAGGATGGACGTTTAGCTCAGTGGTTAGAGCACTGCATTCACATTGCAGGGGTCGCTGGTTCGAATCCAGCAACGTCCACCAGATTTCTATTTCGGGGGCGCGCAAAAAATCTTTTTTAATTAAGGAATGAAATTTTTGCGGGCCTTGATGGCGACTTATTAGCAACGCGGCGGAGCCGCTTCCCACCCCAAGTCCCGCTTCGCGGGACTACCAGCAGGCAAAAATTCCTTCCCCTTTCAACCCCTCCAATTTTTGCCGGCTGGATTTTGGCGGACGGGGGCGATTGTTATTTTGGCTTTCTTGTGATAGATTATAACTGTGCAGGGGAAAGTTGACTTGCAGAGAGAGTATACTTTCTCTATAAGGTTATTTTATAACAAGCGTTGAAATGATGTCGAACAACGCCTCAAAAATAACTTAAAGAATAAACAACTATATGAATCAATCAACTAAATGGATTGTCGGGGTAATAGTGGTCGTTGCCATTGTGGCAATTGGCTATTTTGTGTCTAAAGGTCCAAGTGGTCCGGTTTCAACCGAGCCGATAAAAATTGGATTTATCGGGCCGTTGACGGGCGATCAGGCGATTTATGGTAGTGGTGTTAGAGAAGGATTTGATCTTGCGCTTTCCGAATTTTTAAATTTAAAATTTAAAGGGAAACCAATCCAGATTATTTATGAAGATACTGGGGGAGATGTCAAAAACGCTGTATCCGCGTTTCAAAAACTCACCGAGATTGACAAGGTTTCGGCAATCATACAAGCTGGCGCGTCCCAAGAAGCAGTGGCATTGATTAAGGTTGCTCAAGACAAACGAGTACCGATGTATGCCGTAATTTCTCAGGCCCCGGAGTTAACAGAAGCTGGAGATTTTGTGTTCAGGGGAATGCCGGAAATATTACTTCTTGCGAATAAAATCGCCGAAGCGACCTTTGGTAGGGGGTTTAAGAAAGCAGCAATTTTGACTGCGACTTACAACCAAGCAACGCTAGCGGCGCGCGATGCCTTTAAAAAGGACTTTATAGAATTGGGAGGTAGCATTGTCGACGAAGAAGGATTTCAGAAGGGTGTAAATGATTTTAGAACCCAGCTTTCGCGTATTAAGGCGGCCAATCCCGATGTTATTTTCCTTAATGCCCTCACAAGCGAAGCGGCGTTTATTCTCAAACAGAAAGCTGAGCTTGGCATGAATCAGCAATTTGTTAGTCAGGGTGCGGTTGAAGATAAAAAAATTATTGAGGTGGCTAAAGCAGGAAGTGATGGTGTCATTTTCGCCACTTTTAACGCTGTTCCTCCCCAGGATTTTGTTGATAAGGTAAAAGTAAAGTACGGTTTTGAATCGCGGCGTTGGAATATTGAAGGTTATGAAGCGGCGCTATTCTTAGTAGAAGCTTTGAAGAAGGCACAAACATTTGGTGCACTCGGCGTTCGAAATGCCTTTGCGCAAGTCAAAGAACTTGATGGCGTTGCGGGGAAGCTTTTGTTCGATGATAATGGTAATATTACTCGTTCCGTTCATATAAAGATAATCAAAAATGGAAATTTTGAGTTGTATAAATAACCTTGGTTATTTTTAGATTCTCAACAAAATTGCCCCGGAAAAATCGGGGCGATTTTGTTGAGAATAGACGCTAAAAAAGATAAAATCAGAGATGGATATTATTCCGCAACTTATCTTAAATAGTATCATCGCCGGATCAATTTACACTCTGGTCGCGCTTGGTTTTAACCTCACTTATGGCCCAGCAAAGTTTTTTAACTTAGCGCATGGCTTAATGACGGCTGTCGGCGGCGATGCCGGCGGCCCCGCTGGGCGGGGGAACTGGCAGCAGCCCGGCGG
>Ga0213870_1000587_pt1 | contig 16880 bp, 13 predicted proteins | sample WICALVC2017_Meta_FD_160119 | JGI IMG/M metagenome (GOLD analysis project Ga0213870, IMG submission 160119) | Freshwater microbial communities from subterranean cave lake in Wind Cave National Park, South Dakota, United States - WICALVC2017 | ecosystem: Environmental > Aquatic > Deep subsurface >... | reverse complement strand
GCCATGGCTTACGGACTCCAAGCGGCGAGCTAACTGATTATGGAAAAGAGACTACAAGACAAAAAGCTCGAGAGAGTAAACCCGATATAGGACGTTTCAATGTTGTAGGGGCTATGGGTTCAGATTCAGGACCAATAGGAACGACTGGCATGCAAAGGTCTTTAGAAACAGCACATATTTACGCAGAAGAAATAGATTCTGATAAGATAAGGCTGAAGACCAGAGGAGCGCCTATCTTGGGTTACGATATGCAAGTTAACCCTATTCCTTTTGATTGGGACAAGGCCTACAACGAGAATCTACCAAAAAACTTTGATTCTCTTTCTGACGAAGAAAAAGATACAGCCTCAAGACTAGCCCAAGCTGCAGTTCTTAATCATTTTATGTTATTGCAAACTCCAGAAGCTATAAATTGCAGGAGAGAAATAGCTGGTTCTTTTGCACGCGTGATAGATCATTATATGAGGGCCATAAAGGGGGTTAAGTCTGGTTCAAGAGCCCTACTTCCTCAGGGCACACATGGTGGAAGGATGGAACCGTTCTTAAAGGAAACTTTGATAAGGCGAACTCGTGATGGACAAGAAATACATGGTTTTGAGAAAGTAGAAGAAATTGGCGGAGCATTTGATTCCTCTGAAGCATTCAATGTTGAGGTCGCAACGGATAGCAATGGAGATTTGCAAAAACTTAAAGTAACCTTTGACAATAAAGACCGACCACAAGAAGAAATGTATCTTGATACAGAAAAATTACAAGAGTTAAAAGAATTCTATAGAGGCCTTCATTCTAAGAAATAAAGCGTATAAACATATGTTACCTAAATCTTACAAAGGATACCAATTAATCTGGAGAGCTGCGGAAGATTTTGGTCTTTTCTGGACAGAAACCGTATATCTCGGATTCAATTATTTTATCGAAGAAGGCGTATTCATGTTTGACGACGGCAGATTCTCTGCCTACCATTCACCTTCGGAATGGAAAGTAGCAGGAGATTATGGTCTCTCTTTCTATCAAGACAAACAAAATATAGATAAAATGTTTCAAATATTTCCTGATAGTAAAAAGAAAATCGATATATTCCTGTCATACATGAAAACTACTAATTTATCTACTTGTTCAAATCAAAAAATTCTTGACTTATACAAATATGCAATCGAAGCACCAAAAAGAGTATTAGAAGCATACCTCTATAACGAGCCACAGTTTATTTGGAAGTTGGAAGAAAAGATTCGCGAACACATTGCTAAATATGAAAGTAATCATGTAAAACAAGGAGAAATATATTCACTCTTACTCAATGTTCCAAAAAATAAAAAAGACAAAATAACTTTTGAGCAACAAAGAATTCTTAAAGAATTTGAATTTCCAAAGAAACTTATTCAGTTTGTCTCTGCTATCAGACGCTCTGGCATAGAAAGATTTGATATTAAAAAACCAGAACGTAAACTATATGCAGAAAGACTCCCTCTTATCCAAGAAGTTGCCAGAAGAACGCACCTTTCTCTCTCGCAGCTTGATGCATTGTATTTTAAGGAATTTAAAGACCTTCTTCTCAAAGAAAAATCTCCTAATCTTCAAAAAGTAAATGAGCGCAGGAAAAGCTGGTTTGTATTTATAAAAAGAAAAAATAAGAAAATGGTTAAACTATTTCTTGAGGGAGAAAGGGCAAAAAAAGAAGTAAAAAAACTTGAAAAAGATGTGTTTGGTTCAGCTTCCAAGATATTGAAAGGAGAACCAGCCTATCCTGGTAAGGTGAAGGGCAACGCAAGAGTGTTTCCCTATTTTGCCAACCCTATGGATCTTTCAAAACACATGAAAACAATGGAAAACAAAGAAATCTTAGTATCAGTGCATACCACTCCTCAAATGATCCCAGTAATACTCAAGTCATGTGCTATAGTTACGGATGAAGGCGGAATAAATGGGCATGCAGGCATTGTATCGCGAGAATTTAAAATACCCTGTATCATTGGCGTTGGCAATGCGACAGAACGAATAAAAACAGGCATGGAAATAGAAGTAGATGCTACAAATGGAACAATTACAATACAATAAAAGAGGATCACATATGTTGCCTAAATCTTACAAAGGCTATACATTAATTTGGAGAGACACCGTTGATGGCTATGGCGGTCTACTTTGGACTGAAATATTTATACACAAGATAGGGTATTTTAAGATAGGATACTTTGTGGAGGAAGGGGTTGAGATGCTCTCCGATGGCATGTTTTCTGTTTACTGGTCTCCTAGGGAGTTCAAAATAGCTGGAGAACGCGGCCTTATTTTCTATAGAGATAAGCGTAATATTGAGACGATGTTTCAAAGGTTTTCGGTGGGTAAAAAGCGCATTCAAGCACTCGAAGAGCATTTCCACTCAACGCAATTTTCGCATTGCTCTAACCGTGAGCTCTTTGCATTATACGAGGAGCTTGCAACGGCAATAAAAAGTTACATGGATGCATATCTTTATAATGAGCCACAATTTATCTGGAGGTTAGAAGAGATGATACGTGCACATATTGCTCGCTACGAAAGCAGTCCCGAGAAACAAAGGGAAATATTTTCGTTATTGCTCTATGTCCCCAAAAACAAGAAAGACAAAAGAAACGTTGAACAACGTCGAGTTCTCAAGGATTTCAAATTTTCTCCAGAACTTATGCAGTTTATCTTAGCAATACAAAGATCAGGCATAGAGAGATTTGCGATCAAAAAATATGAACGCAAGATATCAACGATCAGATTGCCGCTCTTGCAGGAGACTGCTCGTCGAACGCACCTATCGTTTTCGCAATTGAATGCGCTACATTATGAAGAATTGCAAGATCTTCTTCTCAAGGATAAAGCTCCAAACCTTCAAGAGGTAAATGAGCGCGCAAAGAACTATTTTATGTATGTACGATGCAAAAATAAGAAGTTGGAGGTATCCGCTCTTTGGGACAAGAAAGCAATAAGAGAATCACAACGGCTCATCGCGGCAGTCTTTGGTTCATCCGGGAACAAATTAAAGGGAGAGGTTGCTTATTCTGGGAAAGTCCGCGGGAAAGCAAGAGTATTTCCCTTTTTTGCTTTACAGAAAGATCTTGCAGAGCATATGAAAACAATGGAAGATAAAGAAATCCTAGTATCAGTTCACACCACACCCCAAATGGTTCCAGTAGTGTTAAAGGCATCAGCTATCGTTACAGATGAGGGCGGAATAAATGGGCACGCAGCCATTGTCTCAAGGGAATTTAAAATACCTTGCATAATTGGCGTTGGTAATGCAACAGAACGAATAAAAACTGGCATGGAGATAGAGGTAGATGCTACAAATGGAGTCGTAACAATAATTGATTAACTAAATGCAGTTTATTAAATCATTTAAAGCAATAGGGAATCAAGATCAACCATTAGTAGGAGGAAAAGGGTTCTCTCTAGGCCTTCTTCTAAAAACTGGAGTGAATGTTCCAGATGGCTTTGTTGTAACATCTCATGCGTTTAGAAGGTTTTTTGATGAAGCCGACATAGATCAAGAAGTACATGCCGTGTGGGATACGATCAATGTTGACGACATAGAGTCTTTAGAGCAACACTCAGAAAAGATTATAGGTGTTATTAAAGATTCTCGTATTCCAGATGAGATAGAAAAACAGATACTAAGTGCGTATACAAGTCTTGGCGAAACACCTGTTGCAGTACGTTCCTCTGCCACTGCTGAGGATTCCTCTATTGCCTCTTGGGCAGGAGAGCTTGAGAGCTACCTCTACGTTACACAAACCGACCTCCTTGAGAAAATCAAGCTCTGTTGGGCATCGCTCTATACACCTCGAGCAATTGCTTATCGCGCTAAACGTGATATGACACGGAAAGATATTTCAGTAGCTGTAGTAGTACAAAAAATGGTGAATTCCCGTGTATCTGGCGTGTGCTTCACGGTAAATCCTGTAACCAAAGATCAGAATAACATGGTTATAGAAGCGATATATGGATTGGGAGAAGCGCTCGTTCAAGGCATAGTAACTCCGGATCGCTATTACGTGGATAGAAAAGAAAATGTGATTATTGATATTGTCACTAACGCACAGAAGAAGATGTATGTTAGGAGCAAAACTGGCGGGACAAGCGAGGTAAACGTACCAAAGAAGGAACAATTACACCAAATACTTACAGGGAAAGAAATAATGATGTTGGCGAAGACTTGTCAGAAGATTGAAGAATACTACAAGTATCCCCAAGACATCGAGTGGGCGGTTGAAAGTGGGAAATTTTATATTCTCCAATCACGACCTATCACGACTTTGTAGCGATACTGTTTGTATTTTTACCCATTTAACTATATCACACGGCCGTTGATGATAGTTAGATTTCCCTGTCTTCTGTTAAAAGGATTGTTTTTGTAGTATTATAAATATATGGATTCCTTTACTGTTTTGGAAGGTCAAATACAAAAACTCGAAGAAAAGGCAAAAACATCTTCACTTCCAGCTGATTTACTTGAGAAAGTTGAGGAAGAAATTGCACTTTTACGAGGCAGCCTTAAAAGCGCCCCTTCGGCAGGCTCAGGATCATTCGTAAGTTTTGAAAATGTTGCAAATTACATTAATTGGGTTACTGCTTTACCTTTTAATAAAGAAACAACGGATACGCTAGATCTTGTTAGGGCAAAACAAATCTTGGACAAAAATCATTATGGCCTTGAGGCTGTCAAAGATAGAATCTTGGAATATCTATCTTCACTTATTTTAAGCATGCAAGGAAAGAAAGATCAAATTTTAAGAGCACCAATGCTTTGTTTAATAGGACTTGTAGGAACCGGAAAAACTACACTTGCGTATTCGATTGCTGAGAGTCTTGGGCGAAGGTATACGCGAATTCCCCTTGGAGGCGCAGAGGGCGCTCATACTTTGAGAGGCCAAGGGAGAACAATTCCTGACGCAGAGCCGGGGCTTGTGATTAAAAGTCTAGTTCATACTCAAAGTAAAAATTCTGTAATCCTTCTTGACGAGTTGGATAGAATCCCTCAAACCACCCGATCCGATATTATGGGAGTTCTAGTTGAGCTTTTGGATCCAGAACAAAACATAGCCTTTTTAGATCACTATATTGACTATCCTTTTGATCTTTCCCAAACCTTATTTATTGCAACTGCCAACAATACTGCCAATATCGCAACAGCAGTTTTGGATAGACTTGAGATTATCCAGCTTCCATCTTATACCGATGAAGAGAAAACTATTATAGCAAAAAATTATTTATTTCCCAAGATTCGCGAGCAATTAGGTTTATTAGAAAATCAAATAACAATTGCCGATAATGTTTGGCCCGCAGTTATAAGACCTTTAGGGTTTGACTCTGGCATGAGAAGCCTTGAGCGAACAATTGAGGGAATATGTCGAAAAGTCACAAGGCTTATTGTCGAAAAAAAAGCTCAAGCTGTTCAAGTCACAATAGAGAATATTAAGGAGTTTTTGCCAACATAGTAAATAAATGTAAAATTCAAAGTGCAAAGTTCAAAATTGCAATTCAAAATTCAAAATTATTAAAACTTTTAACTTTAAACTGTAACTTTTAATTTTTAACTTTGAACTTTTAACTATGAATAACCAACTATCTTTCATCCCCTTAGGCGGTATTGGCGATGTCACCAAAAACATGTATTTATACGAACACAACAATCAGATACTTATTGTTGATTGTGGATTGGGCTTTGCTGATGAAACTATGCTTGGCGTTGACCTTTTGCTTCCTGATATTTCTTATCTTCTCAGGGCGCAAAAAAGAATAGTGGGAATGGCCTTAACTCATGGACATGAAGACCATATAGGAGCTCTCCCATTTCTTTTAGAGAGCCTCCCATCTTTTCCCATAGTTGGAACTCCTTTTACAGCCGCTCTTGCCAATGAAAAGTTAAAAGAATTTAGAGTAAACCGTAAAGTTGAGACAGTTCGTTTTGACAAACCGGATATAAGATTCGGAGAATTTGAACTTACTTTTGTTAGGGTAACACATTCAGTACCAGACAGCAGTAATATTTTTATAAGAACACCCATTGGAAATTTTTATCATGCTTCTGATTTTAAATTTGACCCAACACCTTTTGATGGAAAAACAACAGATATCGCCAAAATTGAATCTTTAGCGAAAGAGGGATCAATATGTCTTATGTCTGATTGCTTGGGCGTTGAAAAACTTGGGTTTTCAAAATCAGAAATTACGATGCTTGAAAATTTTGAACAAGAAATACAAAACTGCAAAGGCAAATTTATAGTTACTACCTATTCTTCAAACATTTCTCGGCTTAACCAAGTTATAAAAGCTTCCGAAAAGGCCGGACGAAAAATCTGTTTTGTCGGCCGGTCTTTGACTAAAACAAAAGAAGTGGCAGAAAAACTCGGATACATGAAGTTAAAAGAAGGAATGGAAGTAGAACTTAATCACGTAAAAAATTATAAAGATAGTAATTTGACACTGCTGGTTGCTGGCAGCCAAGGACAAGAAGAATCAGCAATGGCTAGAATTGCCAATGGAGAACATAGGGAAATAAAGTTACGCAAAGACGATGTAGTTATTTTTTCCGCTGATCCAATACCAGGAAACGAAGTTTCGATATACAGCATGATAGATTCTATTGCAAAAAGCGGCGCCCGAGTACTGTATTCCGCTGTCTCTCGTGATTTTCATGTTTCTGGCCATGCATTCCAAAGCGATTTAAAAAAAATGACAGATTTAATAAAACCTAAATGGATGGTTCCAATTGGAGGAAATTTTAGACATATGGCTTCATATGCAAATATGGCGCAAGATCTAGGCTATAACAAAAAAGATGTTTTTCTTATAGAAAACGGGCAGGAAATCGTTTTTGCCAGGGACTCCGTAAAACTTGGAAAAGTAGTACCACTAAAGAAGGTTTATGTAGACGACATATCTGGAGAAGAATTAGAAAGTTTTGTCCTAAGAGACAGACAAAAACTTTCCAATAGTGGAATAGTCATAATTCTTGCAGAAATCGATTCAGAAAAAGGCCAGCTTGTTAACAAACCAGACATTATCATCAGAGGTTTTACCGAATATAATATAAGTAGATTACGTATCAAGCTGTTTGAGGAATTAAAGAAAGTTTTTGGTCATAAGAAAGGCAGGGTTACCAATTGGATTTATGTAAGAAAACAGGTAGGTGAAACAGCAGAACGCTTAATTTTCAGGACCGCCAAACGCCGCCCCCTCGTTTTGCCAGTTGTGATTGAAGTATAGTTTTTTCCTTTGTCATCCTGAATTTATTTCAGGATCTGAATTCCCACATGTTAAGTGGGAGCACGAACTAAAGTGGGAAAACGAATTACGGTCCAAAACCCTCACAATTTACGCAATTGCAAAATTTGTGATGATTTATATATAGAGACTAATTTTTTGAGGTCAATTATTTTGCAGAAGATAGGGACGACAGAAGACTTCCGAGATCGGCTTTGTCTGGATGGTAGCTATATTCTGTCTTTTGTTCTGTCTGTTGTCGTGCTTGTTCACGAATAAGGTTTGTTTTGCTTTAATAATATACATGTGCAATAATTAAATACTATATCAACAAGATACCAGCATGGTATCATAGATATACTTAACGATGCAAAGAAGTTAAGTATTACTTTATGGAAATTACTGATAGTCAACCAGAAGTCAAAGGCTTTGAGGTAAAAAGAATTGTTGAGCAAACTCCTCTTCGAGATGAAGCATCTAAGTCATTCTTTGATAAATGGTGTGAAATAAATGATTCTATAATTCCTCAAATTGCATCGCGCCAATATTGGGAACGACACGTTAAGGATCAAGGTATATTGAGGAGAAATCCAAACGGAACATCAACTCTTTTTATTCCCGAAGATATTCATCTATGGGAAATGTTAGGAGTTACCGAAGCGATAGATCGAGATACTTTTGCCAAAAAACCAGAAGTTTGGAAAGAGAAAAAGCAGAAAATCCAGGATTTAGGTAAAATGTTTCGAAACAGCGGTATATATCTTGCCCAACGAATAAATTCCATACAACAAGGAAGCTATATTGCGGAAGGGTTAGCTCAAGAATTCTTTGCTTATGGAAATGCTCTTTCAACAGGATATATGGGTCCAGAACAAAAAGAAATTCCGATCGAAAAAATTGCCTTAAAACCCATAAGTCCCGAAGATACAGAAAAAGTAGATAGATGGCTATCTGGCGATAGCTTGTACAGATCTCGTATGGCAAGAGTAGAAAAAGAAATCGATAATCGTCCCTCAACAGAGGTGGACCAGATAATAGAAAATACGCGCCAAGCAACTCTTAATCAGTTTTTCAGAACAGCTGAAAAGGCTTTTACCCTTAATGCTAAGACAAACGCAAATCCACTAATAGACAATTCAAAACCATGGTCTACGTCATCTCCAATTCACTCAGTGTTTTTACGAAATCTTGAGAGCAAATTAAAAAAAACGATCGAAATTCCAAAATCAGAACTACTTTCTCCTATTTTCCGCCGAGGAGTGGAAAAACTCCTAAACGAAATAGGGAGCCCAAATAAAACCTTAGCTATAAAAAATTTTATTGCTGAAATCAAAATTTTCCCTAATCCATCTAGGCAAAAACTAGTTGATAGCTTACGTGTCGAAGACATGAAAGAAGATTTAAAGAAAGCTCAACAAACAAAAGACTTAAAACAAATTTCAGAAAAAGAAATAGAAATTACCAGAAAAATCCAACAGGCAGTAAGTAATTATCTATTTAAAGATTTTGCAAATAATCCATCCGAAATGATAAATGAGAAACGAATGAATTGTTTGGGTAGAACATTTCTGGCCGGGGCGCTTCTCAAAGAGATTGGAATCAACTACCTCCAAGGCGACATCCCCGATCACGCTATTATCATTTTAGTAACTAGTGACCGAAGGATATTTTGGGAAGATATGCAAAATACTAGACTAAGCGGCGAATTACATACTAGAGATATACAGGGAAAATCTCAAGTTGGAAAAGATTTTGATATTTCAGATATAGCTGATTTAAGTAAAAACCAAAACTTTGAAGGTATAACGCTTGAATTAATCTCTAGAGAATCTATCAGAAGAATGCCCTGGGTTAAAAAGGGAGAGAAAAAATATGTGAGTTTTTTGCCCCCAGAAAGTGGACAGATAGCAATGCTACTGGGAAACACTACTGGACTTCTGATCAAGGAAGAACATTTTCCGGAAGCCTTGGAAATTCTTAAATGGGCCGAAGAACTTACTCCAAACGCTCAAGGACTTTATATTACCTTAGCAAATGTTTTTTATAAGTTAGGCCGTTACGAAGAAGCTATTGATCAGTATAAAAAAGCTATTGCCCAAAACCCAAATAATATTTCTCTTTATAATCAATTGGGCAATGCCTTCCGTCGCCTTGATCGTTATCAAGAAGCAATCCAAACATACGAACAAGCTGTAAGAATAAATCCAAAAGATGAAGACGCTTATAACGGACTAGGTAACATCCTGTATATTATGGATCGCAATCAAGAAGCTTTGCGAATGTATGGAAATGCAATCTATATTAACCCAAAATCTGCTCATCCGCATAATGGATCAGCAAATATTCTAATGGAAATGGGAGACTATATAAACGCTATTCGAGCCTTTGAAAAATTTATATCCTTAGCAGATAAGAAATATGATAGCTCGTTTATTCTAAGAGCGAAAGAACAAATTCAAGAATGTCAGTCTAAATTACAAGAATGAGCTCCCACATGGAATGAGCTCCCACATGTTAAGTGGGAGCACGAACTAAAGTGGGAAAACGAATTACAGTCCAAAACCCTCACAATTTACGCAATTGCGAAATTTGTGATGATTTACATTGAACGGGACAGAGTTTTAGCAGTACAATCCCGATTCCGTATCCTGCATGCTATAATTTAAATAAATAACATTGTAATGAAAATTGAACATTATGGTGTATTGTTTACGATACTCTCGCCATTTTTCTCAAGTGTAGCTACAATTTTTAAGACTGGAGCTGCTAAAAACCTATCTCCTCTCATCGTAATTGTTGTTGGCGGAATAATAGGAAGTATTATCCTCTTTTTTCTTTCTAAATTGTTTTGCGAGAAGCTCAATTTTCAAAAACTTAAAGCAAATAGAAAAGATCTGTTGTTAGTTTTAATATTCAGAAGTCTTCTCGGAGAATTGTTTTTGACAATAGGTCTTGCTCAAACCCAGGCAGTTAAAGCAATTTTTTTTACAAAAATCGAGCCTTATTTTGTGCTAATACTTGCTTGGATTTTTCTTAAAGAAAAAGTGCGACCAAAGCATCTTTTTCTACTTTTAATTCATTTAATTGGAGCAATTATTCTTTCTACGGGTGGCAATATAAATATTGTTGGTAAAGCACAAATTGGCGATCTATTTATTATTATTGCAATGGGATTTTTTGCATCATCCTACAATTTTGGGAAGCAATTAGCTCATAATGTTGGACCAATTTCTAGCAACGCAATAACAATGGTTATGGCAAGTTTAATGCTTTTGCCTTTTTTATTTGTTTTTACAAAACCAGAAACATTTACTAATCCAATGGGATGGAAATATCTCCTTGCCTATGTAATTTTATTTAATGTAATATCTCTAACTTTTTGGTATGCATCGCTTAAAACAGTAAAAGGGTGGATTGTTTCATCTCTTCGTTATGTTGGCCCAATACTTGGCGCACCAGTTGCCTATTTTTTGCTTGGAGAGACTTTAAGTCTTACTCAAATATTTGGGGCAGCAATAATTATTATTACCTCATTCTTAATAGTAAAAGAGCATCTTAGCAAAACAAGATCGGCTACTTTGGCTTAACTGAATAATGCCAATACGTATGGTGTGAAAATAAAAATTCCAGCGATAACAGATCCAACCACTGCAACTAAAACCATTCCTGCTGCTACGTCTTTGGCAATTTTTGCCTCTTTCCTATGCTCATTAACAATAAGATTAACTATTTCCTCAATTGCTGTGTTTATCATTTCCGCCATAATAACTAATAAGATCATAATTCCAATTGCCCCCATCTCAAATCTATTAACCTTAAAAAATACACCTGTTAATATGACTATAATTGCAACTATAAAATGAATTCTTAAGTTTTGATTATCCCTTAGGGCGTAAAAAATACCCTCAAACGCGTATATGAAAGATTTAATTATCGATTTGTTGTATGGCATAAGGTAATTCTAAATCAAAAAGCGCTGACTAGCAATATATATAACTATAGTTAACACTCCTCCTAAGACGCCCCCAATGGTTGCTTCGAGCGGAGTATGTTTTTTTGTTTTAACGCGCGACCACCCCATTAGTGGAATTAAAAAAAGTAACAATAAATATGGCCCTTTGTAAATAAGTCCTACCGAAAACATAAACGCAGAAAGTGTGGCGACATGCACACTTGCTTTAATGCGGCTATTAATAATATCAATTGCTATAATTCCTAAAATTGCTGCTGCTATTACAATAAGAAGGGCCTTTGGCCCATTAAAAATAAAAAGCAATAATAAGTAGATAGAAGTAATTAAACCCACAAATAAAAAAAATAGCGGTCTTTGTTCTCTTTTGGTAATATCAAAATCAGAGAAAATCCCAAATTCTACGCACGCAACAACAAATACCAATATGACGCCTAGGAAAAAATATGAAACCAATATCCATTTTAAACTACTTATATCGCTACTGCCAAACTTTTCCATTAAAAAATATGGCGAATAGAGCAGTATTAAAAATGGATGCGATAGGAATGATATGGCTCTGGCAAAAATCATCATATAGTTTCTTTTTTTAACGCGCCAGCTTCGCTAGACGATCCAAAACTTTCTCTTTACCTAAAATTTCAAACGTATCAGCAAGAGGCAACCCTTCCTCTTTGCCGGTCAACGCCTTATAAATCGTCTTCATATTGACGTGCCGAGACATACAAAGATATCTTATCTCTACATAGAGCTTATTCCTCTTCCACTCAGTAATTCGCTCAAATCTAGTCAGTAGTTCTTTTATCACTTCCTTTTGTTCAGTCGTCAAACTTAATGTAACTGTCTCGACAAATGGTTTAATAAACCTAGTAAAATCATTAAGCGTTCTCATGCGACTTTGCGCAGGTGAAACAAGCTGCCTGGCTAATTTCTCATCTTTTATGTCTAATCCAATATTTTTAATTCTTAAAAAGAGTTCATCTTCGGCCAAACTACGAATATAGCAACCATTGAACCAATTGAGTTTATCTATATTAAAAATTGGAGAGTTAGTATTTACATCCTTTAGATCAAAAAGTTTTCTCATGATCTCTATATCCATAATTTCACGGTCTTCTCCTGGATTCCAACCAAGAAGTGCCATATAGTTTAAAATGGCTTCTTTAAGATAACCCTGCTCCCGATAATATAAAACTGATTCTGCACCGTGTCTTTTTGAAAGTTTTGTTCTGTCTGGTCCTAAAACAATAGGTAAATGGGCAAAGAAAGGATGCTTCCAACCAAATGACTTATATAGTTGAATGTGTTTCGGTGTTGAGGAGATAAACTCTTCTCCACGAATCACATGAGTTATTTCCATTAAATGATCATCGATAACATTTGCAAAATTATACGTTGGGAATCCATCGGATTTGAGAATTACAAAATCCTCCTGAGTTTCGTTTTTAAAAACGATGTTTTTGTTACCGATTAAATCATTCCACGATGTTTCCCCTGTTTTTGGCATTTTAAAACGGATCGCACGTTCTTCTTTGTATGCTAAATTCTTTTCTAATAAATGTTCCGCATGTTTTTTATAAATACCGATACGCTCTGACTGTTTGTATTTCTCATCCCACATGATACCAAGCCACTTAAGTATTTCGTAAATTGCTTTTTCTGCGCCAGGAACAAGTCTTGCTCTGTCGGTATCTTCAATTCTTATGATAAATTTGCCTTTATTGTGTTTAGCAAACAAATAGTTAAAAAGAGCTGTTCTTGTATTGCCAATATGAGGAACGCCTGTTGGGCTGGGTGCGATGCGTACTCTGACAGAATTAGATGTTAGGTTATTCATTGATAATATTAAAATCCAAAATTCGAAGCACGAAATTCGAAACAATTTTCAAAATTTAAATTTTCAAATGTTTAAAACGTTTTGTATTTTGGTCATTTGGATTTATTTCGGATTTCGGATTTTGATATTCGAATTTTTATCTCTATCCTATTGATTGTACCTCAACTTTTCCTTATACTCAAGGTACGAGCAGTTTTTACATGCTTGTACCAAGGTATGCTTACTTTAACTATCGCAGTATCGCAAACAAAAATACTTCTAAAATGGCTTGGTATCTTGTTGTCTATATTAATATTTGTTATTATAATTAATAAATTTGTTATTGATATAAAAGAACGTCTCTCTCCAACTCGCCCCCCCCCGCCAACCGTTGCCTTTGGCAAGCTTCCGCCAATCCTGTTCCCAAGAAACGCAACAGATAAAACATTAACGTATTCCCTAGATACATTAACAGGGCTTTTCCCAACTCTTCCAGATCAAATAAAAGTACATAAAATGGTAGAGATTAAACCAGAATTTCTCGCCCTTGATAGGTCTAGACAAAAAGTTGCACGCTTAGGATTTAAATCTAAAGAAACACAAATATCAGAAAGTCTATATCGATGGCTAGATGAAGCTTCTCCATCGCGAGAAATAACATTTAATATCTTTACTCACGATTTTAATCTCTCCTCCGCGTTTCTTTCCGACCCGCTATCTACTCAGTCTCCCGGTAACTTTTCGGATGAAAACAGTGTTATAAACGCCTCGCGAAAATTTTTGTCTACCATATCTTCATTCCCGGACGATATAGATCTTACGAAAACAAAAACATTGCTTTATTCAATTAAAGACTTCAACCTTTTCCCAGCGACAAGCATTTCCAATGCGAAAGTAATAAGGGTAGATTTTTTCCAAGGAAATGTTAGCGAATTACCAGTTTACTATCCTAACTATTCAACCTCTACCATAAATTTACTTGTCATTGCTCTAGAGCATAAGTATCTTGTTGTTGGAGCAAATTTTCATTATCAACCAATTTCAAACGAATCCTATACATACCCAATTAAAACAGCATCCGAAGCTTTTGAAGAATTAAAAAATCAAAAAGCATATATTGCATCTTACTTTAATGCTGATGCGAATATCTTGATTAAAAATATTTCTCTTGGATATTATATAGGAACAGAAAAACAAAACTACCTCCTTCCGATAGTGATTTTCCAAGGAGTAAATGGATTTGTTGCATATGTTTCCGCGGTTAGGGATGAATGGATAAGTAATTAACATTACCGGATATAAGACTTAGTAGTTCTCTAGTGTCCGAAAATCTATCGCTGCTTGCCATAACTACGGCAATTATTGTATGTCCGCTTTCTTCTTTTGATGTAACCAAAACTTGTCCCGCCTCATCTGTATATCCTGTTTTAACCCCTTTTACCCCATCTATACCTAGTAGTTTATTAAGGTTAAAAAGTGAATAACTATTTTTTCCATCAGCATCCGATATTTCTTTACTTTTTGTCTCAACAACTTGTGCAAATATTTTATTTTTCAGGGCTATGGATGTTAACCTTGCTAAATCAAGCGGTGTTGTATAGCCTTTATCGTCTAAAAGCCCAGCCGTATCTCCGAAATGAGTATTATAAAGATGAAAAAGCTTTGCTAATTCGTTCATCCTATTAACAAACGCCGCTTCTCCTCCTGGATAATTTTGTGCAATTGCCAAAGCTGCATCATTCGCAGATGGCAAAAGCATAGCATAAAGAAGATCTTCAAACCTTACTTTTTGTCCCTTATTAAATCCAATTTTAGCTCCGTCAACAATATTATTATGAATAGTTAATACCTCAGTCATTTTGTAATAAGAAAGAGCAACCAGAGCTGTCATGATTTTTGTTGTTGATGCCATCGAGAGCAAAAGTGTTGGGTTTTTAGAGAAAAGCAGGGTTTTTGAATCATCATCTACAACAATAGCGGCAAGAGCTGATATGTCGGGATTTCGATCTTTTTTAAGAACAGGGTAAGACGTTAAGCTCTTTTCTACAATTGGAGATGGCAACACTCTATTTTTGTTTACGCCCTGTCGTATGTTTAGATCAGTTACAACAATATATACTAACAGCAAAAGTAAAACTTGCCATAAAAAAAATACAAAAAACCACCTAAAGTCTTTCATCGACCCGCTCCATATCTCGTGGAAAAAGACTTGCCTCTCTTATATTATTAAGTCCTAAAATATTCATTGTAATTCGCTCAGTCCCAAAAGAAAATCCTCCCTCAGGGGGTATGCCATACTTAAACGCATCTAAATATAATTTAATTTTCTCGTGTTCTATTCCCCAATCTGTTGCGTGTTTAAGTAATGTTTTGTAATCATTAATTCTCCGTCCGCCTGTCAACCATTCAGAACCCTTACCTAAAAGGTCAAAACCCTGATTAAACTCGGGATTATCATCATCTGGATAAGTATAAAAAGGGCGTGATTTGGTGGGATAATGGGAGACAAAAACTAAGTCAGATCCTTTTTCTTCTAATGCCCACTTACAAATTTCCCGTTCATCTTCTGGAGACAGATCTTTTTCTTTTCTTTTGTCGCGACCTGTTCGTTTAAAAATAATCTCCTGAGCCTCTCGTAATTTTAAAGAAAGAATGTCTTTTGTGACTTTAGGAATTGTTGCTCCATACATTGCAAGCTCATTCTTACATTTTTCCCCAACTTCTTTTAAGATAAACGAAATCGTATCAGCTGCCATTCTCTCTACATCTTTCCAACTTTCTATAAACCCCATTTCCGCATCTAAAACAGTAACTTCTGCTAAGTGTCGTGTTGTAACAGATGGCTCTGCGCGAAAAATTTGTGTGACAGTAAATACTCTTTCAAATGAACCAACTAAAATTTGCTTGTAAAGTTGAGGACTTTGCGCAAGGAAGGCTCTGTTTCCAAAATACGATACTTCAAAAACCTCTGATCCACCTTCTGGCGCAGCCGGAATAATAAGAGGAGATTGAAACTCGAAAAAATCATTTTGCTGCATAAAACGTCTGAATGCATCAACAATAGTGTTTTGCACTTTAAAAATTGCTGCAATCCTTGGATGACGTAGAGTTAAAGATCTATGGTCCAAAAGAGTTGGCAATTCAAGACGCAAGTCCTCGCCTCCCATATCAAAGGGTAAGTTTTCTGCTTTTGATAAAATATCAATCTCTTGCGCTTCAAGCTCGATCTTTCCGGTTGGTAAATCTTTATTGATAGTCCCATCTGGCCTCTTGTTGACTTTTCCTAAAATTTCAACAACGAATTCTGGTTTTAAATCTTGTGCAATATCGTATGCTTTTTTGGAAATTTTTGGGTTAACAACCACTTGTATAACCCCTGATCTGTCGCGAATATCAAGAAAAATCAGTTTTCCATGATCTCTTCGTATTCTAACCCAACCCTTAATCAAAACAGTCTGGTTAATGCAATTAACTGTATCTAAGATCAACGTTCGTTTTAATGGTAATTTAATATTAGTCATTTAAGATTTGCTTGCCCCGCGAAGCCCGATGCAGAGGGCGAAGTGGGGACATTAGACATTGTATCCCAGTTTTCCCCTCTTGACAAGCACTTCTTTGATCAATTATAATTCCCTTTGTAACATGATTATAACTTTCTCATTTATTGTTAAGTATAATCTCTCCGTCTATAGATAGATGGGGAGTTTGCTTTAGAGAAAGAATAAATCGCAATCTCCCTGATTTAAGAAGGGAGATTTTTTATTTTAAAAAAATATGACAGAAGCTATAAAGACTTATCCTAAAATTATAGAAAATCATATGAAAACAGTAGCCAATAGTCTTAAATACATTAACCTAGCTCAAGAT
>Ga0213870_1000586_pt1 | contig 16897 bp, 15 predicted proteins | sample WICALVC2017_Meta_FD_160119 | JGI IMG/M metagenome (GOLD analysis project Ga0213870, IMG submission 160119) | Freshwater microbial communities from subterranean cave lake in Wind Cave National Park, South Dakota, United States - WICALVC2017 | ecosystem: Environmental > Aquatic > Deep subsurface >... | reverse complement strand
GGTTAACGAACTAGTTCCTTGGCTGGTCTGGGTCCTCCCGATTGCTGGTGCGCTTCTCACACCAGGTTTTGCTAAAATCCATTCTAAGATTAGAGATTATCTTGCGGTAGGGTTCTCCTTTGTTTCAGCACTACTTGCGTCATCAATGATCCCCTCAGGGTTAGCGGGTGAGATCAACCATTTCCAAGTAAATTGGATTCCGGCGCTTAACATCAAGGCCGGTGTGCTGGCAGATCCACTCAGCATCTTCATGGCCAACGTGGTCGGCTGGGTAAGCTTTCTCATCATGGTGTACAGCGTAGGCTACATGAAGGGGGAACTCGGGTTAACAAGGTACTGGTTCTTCATGAATTTCTTCATTGGGAATATGCAGCTGATTGTTCTCTCGGACAACTTTCTCCAGCTCTTCTTCGGCTGGGAAGGGGTGGGATTCTGTTCCTACGCTCTTATCGGTTTTTGGCACACTGACGAATCGAAGTATTGGGTAGGCACACCGGGCAAAGTAACATGGGGTGTGCCTCAGGCATATTCCCCAACGCATGCCGGGATGAAAGCGTTCATCACCACTAGGATAGGTGACATCGCCTTCCTAATCGGACTTCTAATATTGTTCTCATTTTCAGGAACTTTTGACTTCACCTCTCTTGCTAAACAAACTTCTTGGGCCAACAGCTTGGCTTCTGCTGGACTTTTCGTCCCGGTTGCTCTCTTGATATTCGGAGGTGCCATCGGAAAATCCGCTCAGTTTCCTTTACACGAATGGCTTCCAGATGCTATGGCTGGTCCTACGTCGGTTTCTGCACTAATTCATGCAGCGACTATGGTGAAGGCTGGTGTCTTTCTAGTTGCAAGGGTCGGTCCTCTGTTTTATGCCGCCGCGATAGCGGCACAACAGGTTGCTCCTTTATTCGCCACGATCGCTTGGATTGGAGTATTCACCGCCTTCTTGGCTGCAACACAGGCTATGGTCTCGAAGGAACTCAAGAAGGTTCTTGCGTACTCAACAGTTTCGCAGATTGGATACATGATGTTAGGTCTTGGAGCTGCAGGATTGGCTGTTGATTTCGCGTCAGGTTACTCCGCCGGTCTGTTCCACCTATTGAGCCACGCGATATTCAAGGCAGCACTCTTCATGGGAGCTGGAGCACTCATCCATGCGACTGGAACGAAATACATGAACGAGATGGGTGGTCTGCGAAAGGACATGAAGATAACCTTCGGCGCGATGCTGCTTGCCGCCGCCTCTCTATCTGGGATACCCCCGCTTAGCGGCTTTTGGAGTAAGGATGCGATCCTTGGCTCAACACTTCTTGCAAGCGGATACCCTCTAGCTTTTGCTCTCTTCTTTTTGGGTGTGCTGACCGCGTTCATCACGGCATTCTACAGCTTCAGAATGATAGGGATGATCTTCTATGGAAAGAAGAGCGAGCACCTGGAAAATCTCGAGGCAGGGGGTAACCATGTTCACGAGGCCCCAGCCATAATGTGGATTCCATACGGCATCCTAGCTGGCGCCACTATCGCCATAGGTGTAGTCGGACCGCTCTTTGAGGACAATTTGAGAGTGAGATTTGGTGAATTCTTGAGTCGTTCATTCGGGATAAGCTTCACCGAAGCCGTACTCCCTGCTCCTTCCCAGATAGCTATAGTTGCCTCCCTCGTCGCTCTTGTTGCTGGAGGTGGTCTGGGTTACTACGCGTATGTGGCAAGGCGAATCGAACCAACAGCCATTATTCAGCGCAGCGCCCTTCTCTCTTGGGGATACCGATTTTTTGAAAATCGCTGGTACATCAACTCGTTTTACTACAGGGCATTTCCCTACGTTACTGGAGCGTTTAGTCGCGTATTATTCGCCGTTCTCGAGCTTGGGGTTATCGATCGTTTCAACAGTGTCTTCGCAGATGCTTCCGTCTCCTTCTCCAACCTGAGTGACAAATTCGACCTGAAGATCGTTGATGGACTGATCAACGGCATATCCAAATATGGACAGAAATTTTCAATCATAGCGAGAAGGATTCAAACAGGAATTGCCCAATACTATCTCCTTGCAATGGGAGTAGGTGTCGTTCTCCTGGTAGTCTTCATGATCCTAGTAATTTAGGGCGATAGATTGCCAAGCGTTGTCTCTGCGCTAATCTTTGTTCCGATAGTTGCTGCAATACCTGTTTACGTTATCGGAAGGCGTAGTAGTCTCTATGCAAATCGATTATCGTTGGCCGTATCTATTCTGATACTCGCTCTCTCACTCTATTCGTATGCTGAGATCCTTCGCAGGAGTTCTGGTGCCGTCTTCAACTTTGTAGAAGGACCCATTCCTTGGATTACAGCTCTCAAGGGTGTTGACTACTATGTCGGCATAGACGGGCTCAGTGCACCGCTCGTCGTCATCGCGGCTTTTCTAACGGTCCTAGTGATTATAGGATCAGGAAGGTTAATCACTGAAAGACAGGGATTATACTACGCCCTCGTAGTTTTCTTTGAGGGCTCCATCATAGGTGTTTTCACGTCTCTCAATCTTATCGTCTTCTACGTCTTCTTTGAGCTTGTCCTGATTCCGATGTTCTTCTTCATTGGAATATGGGGAGGACCAAACAGAAAGTATGCAGCGCTCAAATTTCTCCTCTTCACTTTCGCCGGTAGCACAATAATGCTTCTAGGGTTCTTCGCCCTATACGCGTTCATCAGTCCTGCCACCTTCAACATTACTGAGCTTGCTGGTAGGATCCCCCTCTGGCTTCAGATACTCGCGAGCATCGCCACTTTCATAGGCTTCGGTGTTAAGCTTCCCGTGGTGCCGTTCCACACATGGCTCCCTGACGCACACGTCGAAGCTCCTGCTCCCATCAGCGTATTCCTTGCTGGGCTGCTTCTGAAAATCGGCGGCTACGGTTTCCTAAGAATAAACTTGGGTCTCTTTCCCGATGCTTCCCGCCAGTATGCCTGGGTCTTCATTCTCTTCGGTTTGATTACGATGTTCTACGGAGCCATAGTCGCCATGATGCAAAAGGACCTGAAAAGAATGATTGCGTTGACTAGCATTAATCATATGGGGTTTGTTCTCTTGGGGGGCTTTTCCGGAAATCAATTCGGCATCTCGGGAGCAGTTTTTCAGATGTTTAATCACGGTCTTGCAATAGGTCTTCTCTTCATGCTGTCAGGATTCATCCACGAACAGGCTGGGACACGTGAAATTCCTAGTTTGAAGGGGCTTAGGGTGACGATGCCGAGAACGGCGAATCTGCTGATCATGGGGTCGATGGCGGGCATGGGCGTACCAGTCTTCAGCAACTTCATCAGCGAATTCATGGTTATAGTAGGAGCAATTGCGGTCGACGTACGATACGCCGTTGCGATTTTGATTCCGATCATAACCGTCGCATACTTCCTTTTGGTAATAAGACGATCAATACTCTCACCCCCGATTTCAGGGGTCAGCCATCATGACATGCCTGCGTCGACTTCCGTAGCGATGTGGGCATATTTGGTGCCGCTGTTCATTCTGCTGCTATTTCCCTCACTGATCCTTGATGTGGTTAATCCAGCTTCTGCGCTGTTTGTTCAAGCGTTTACAGGTGTATAGTGCATGGATATCGTATCAAACCTGACGCTTCTTTTGGCGGGAGGAGCCCTAGTGTTACCTGGCATCCACTTCGCCTTTAGAGATTCGGTCCCAGATAGAAAACTGGCGGGCTACGTAGCGGTGGCAATCTTGGTTATTTCATCGCTTCTTGTGGCTTTTTCAGCAACCAGAGCTCTAGAACCTCCACTGGCACCCGGTCTCTTCCGGGCAGATTTGCTCGGGGTCTTCTTCGCTCTAGCAGTCCTTCTTGTGTCAACTTTCGTGGCGATTGCGTCTTTGCAGTACGTGGAAAGAGATCCAAACAGCGGTGTGTACTACTCTCTTCTGGTTTTCACTGCACTAGGAATGGTGCTCCTGTCTTTTGCTGTTGACCTCCTGATGATCTTCGTTGCGTGGGAATTGATGAGCTTGCCGACCTATGTTCTCGCGGGCTTCAGCAAGAGAGATCCTTCGTCGAATGAAGCTTCGATCAAGTATTTTCTCGTCGGCGCTTTGGGGTCCGGTCTACTTCTCTACGCCATCTCTTTGACCTATGGACTAGTTGGTTCCACCGGTTTAGCGGAAACATTCTCGGCTCTAGGCAAAATAATCTCTGACAAAGAGCTTGCACCGTTAGCTATCTTGAGTCTAGCATTGTTCATAGGTGGATTCGGCTTCAAGATGGCGATCGTACCTTTCCACATGTGGATCCCGGATGCGTACCAAGGTGCACCTACGACCGTGAGTACACTCCTTGCTGCGGGCACGAAGAAGGCAGGATTTGTTGCTGCTATCAGAGTGCTAGTTATCGCTATGACGGCGCTCAAAGCCGACTGGACGCTAACACTTGCCGTACTAGCTGTGTTTACCATGACGCTCGGTAATGTTGCAGCTCTTACTCAAAGGAGTATAACTCGACTACTCGCCTACTCTAGCATCGCTCAAGCTGGGTTCATCGTCATAGGTCTTGCAGTTGCACCAGCAACAGCTACAAGTGGTCTGGGTCTAACAGGCGCCCTCTTTCACGTTTTTAATCACGCCATCATGAAATCAGCCGCTTTCATTGCGGCTGCGATTGTCATTTTCAAGACTGGGAGAGAGGATCTAGCAAACTTTAACGGACTCGGAAGGAGAATGCCGTTTACAGCCTTTGCGCTAACCATATCCATGCTAGCTCTCGCAGGGATGCCACCTCTAAGCGGATTCTGGAGCAAACTAGTTCTGTTCACTGCAGCTATAGAAGGGGGGATGTCGTGGCTTGCAGTTGCTGGAATTCTTAACAGTGTCTTTTCTCTCGGTTATTACGGCTGGCTCATAAAGCGGATGTACCTTGATGATTTTCAAGGGGCGACTAGAATACAGGAACCAGTCAGCTTATCCTTGGCACTAGGAATGGGATTAGCCCTCATATTTGTGATAGGTGTTTATCCAACGCCTATTATTGAGTTTGCGAGAAGTGCAGTGTTAGGAGCAACTTAAGATTCTCTAGATACGCTAAAGTCCGCAAGCTCCTCCAACAAGTGTCTCGCAGGACTCTGCTTTAACGTACTGAGGCTTCCTCTGGCCTTCGAAGCATACTCCCGAGCCTTTGTTCTCAGCTCGTCGAGTGAAGAAGCGTCTCCTGAGGTGACTGCCCTAACAATCTTCTCTTCGTTTCTCCAGTCCAAAATGTCATCTTGAATTTGGTAGGCTACTCCGAGTTGGAGACCGTATTGACCGACGGATTCGATCTCCGCTTCTGATCCGCCGCCAAGAATTGCTCCAACCTTAGCGGATGTCTGAAAGAGGGAAGCTGTCTTCTCAGATATCAACTCAATGTATTCCTTCATTGCAAGTCGATGAAGCTTAGGATCAATCTTCATCTCCCCAAATTCACCCTCACACATTCTAAGAGCCGCCGAAGACAGTTCTCGTGCGACCTCTGGGTCGCCGTATCTAGACGCGATGTCTAGGATCATTCCAAAGACGAAATCAGCGGTGAGCACGGAAGCGTTGTAACCGTACTTTACATGAAATGCCATCCTCTCCCTTCTCGATATCTCGTCGTCAATGATATCGTCGTGGATTATTGATTCCGTATGAAGGAGTTCAACCGCTACGGCTGCATGCCACGGATCGGGGCCCTCATTTCCCACAGCTTCCCTGGACAGAACAAGAATTAGTGGTCTGATTCTCTTCCCTCCCTCGACAGCGTAGACCAATGGACCGTAAAACCGTGATGAGGTGTAACGGGAAAGCTCTTTCTTCATCTGGTGGTTAATTCTTGAGACATAACTGCTGATCTGCTCTGTGAATCTCTCGGTAAAACCTCTAGTCCTGATTTCCATCGTTAAGGCAACTCCATCTTCAATTGCACCTCGGTCGATATGGAACTCATCTGCTTAGGACTCTCCTTCTCCGTAGAAGCCAACGAGGCTTAATCCAGCTCTCTTCGGCACCATCAGATGTTTTGACGATCACCTGATCCTTCTCTTCATCGAGCACCTGCTGAACTGGATGCATTGCGCGATATCGAAAGTACTCCTTGTCGCTGAACGAGGCAGAATGCGGTCTGCGTCGCTGTATTCTACCAATCCATTGAACATCAGCTCCATCAACTGAAAGATAGAAGGATGCACTGCCGACGTTTGCAAACACGCGTAGGTAGTCGAGACGCTTCGGTAGTGCGTGTTGTAGAAGCAGCTTCATCAACCCACGCTTCACATGCGCAGCTTAAAACTATTGGTGCTCCGGTCGGGACTTTCAGAATCCATCGGATTCATTTGAAGTCGCTGGCCTCGTCACGTTGCTATGCAGAGCTTTCTCTTAGCGTCCACTATTCTGTTCAAGAACCGCAAGCTTGTCCAGGAAAGGGGCCCGTACTACTCGGTGAAGGTATCCGATTATTCGAGCATATAGGCACTGAGCAGATTGAACTGGAACGAACTAGGGTGATAGAGGCCCCTGGGGTAACACGTCCCAGATTCGGTGTTGTAATGTAAGATAGATACCCATCCACGCCGGTTCCACCACTGGCCCCATCAAGTAGGACTTTTTCGGTATGTGGCCTACCAATGCCTTTGAACTCTGGATGTTGTGCTCAAAGTATGCGGACGCCAGTTCGCGCACCTAATTAGGTTCAAATCCAGGACCACTGAGTAAGAGTATCCGTCTGCGGAAACTATTTATTACACAAGTATGAAAGTCATACTTGGTAGAATATGGAAGAACCAGAAATCGCCACTGTGGGGACGAAGGGGCAGGTAGTGATACCACAGCAAATGAGGAAAGAATTGAGGATAAAACCTAGGACGAAGCTGGCCGTCTACAGGAGAGGGGACAAACTCGTGATGGCGAAACTTGAGATTCCGTCGCTGGGCGAGGAGCTAAAGAGTTTGTTTGAGGAGATCGACGAGCGCTACAAGGGAAAGAGGAGACCAGCTGAGCGAGAGATACTAGCAGAGATCCAAGCGTACAGGAAAGAGAAACGAACGACACAGGGCGCATGAGTTTGTGCGCGTCGTTGTCGACACCAATGTCCTAGTCTCAGCCTTGATAGGCCACGGAAAGCCCAGACGTCTGGTGGCCGAGCTGCTTGAAGGGCATCAGGTAGTTTCCTCCCGACAGATGTTGGCCGAACTCGTGGATGTTCTTTCAAGAGAGAAGTTCAAGGAAGTCGAGAAGTCGCAGGTCAGTTCGTTTCTGTCGATCCTCACTAGTAAAGCGATCCTCGTCACCGTCAAGCGGTTTTTCAAGACTATCGCAGAAGATCCTGATGATGACATGGTTCTGAGCACGGCTTATGAAGGAAAGGCGAGTCACATAATCTCTGAAGACAGACATCTGCTGAACCTGAAGAGATTCGGAGGAATCAGAATAGTTCCCGTCAATGAAATGCTTCAGCTACTGTAGAGTTCAGGTGTTCAGAAGCTCAGGTCCCGGTAAGCATCGTATTTCATATGAATTTAGGAGGCAGCAAAAAAGCTTGAGAATGATTTGTAAATGCGGTCGCCGGGATTCGAACCCGGTTCATCAGCTTGGAGACTTGAGGAAGACGGTTGGTGCTCCGGGCGGGATTTGAACCCGCGATCAACGGCTTAAGGTATCAGTTCCCCGCTATGTGAAGCTCGAAAGGCCGCTATGCTTTCGGCCGACTGTTGTCTGCCCCACAGAGTCCGGGCTACACCACCGGAGCGGGTTAAGAAAAATTCGTGGAGTTTTAAGTTTATCAGTCGATGGTGTCCTTCCAGCCTTGTGCCCAGAGAGCCCTACACCGGTTGAGGCATATCTCATCCTTTCTGGCTCTCTCAGAAGACCCCGGTATTCTGCTTAAGATACGGTAGGCCCCTCGCCTCCCGTCTCTATACGGTAGAAGCCCTCTTTGTCCGGGCCGGCGACCTTTGTTCCTAAGACTCGTTGGGCCCTTTCTAGGGCTCCTCAATCCTTCATTCTTATCTTCATCTTGAATATGGGTCTCCGCGCTGGGGTGTCCTTGGAGCATTCGCAGGAGCCCTCTCCTGTGTATAGACCTCCTAGATAGCCTTCATCACGTTGACTCAACCGCTTAAACCCTCTGTACTATGCTAGAATTGAATTTAACTTTGCTCGCGTGTATAAGAAAAATTGCCATCTTATGATCAGACCCGTGACGCAAGATAAATTAGGGCGCCACGGGACGGTTCGAAAATCGTGGGCCCGTAGCTCAGCTTGGCAGAGCAACCGGCTCATAGCAAACTAGTGAGAAACCGGTTGGTCGAGGGTGAGTCCATGTGACTCCTCGAGATCGAATGTAATGGCGACCGGTATGCCCTCCGGGCCCACCACTGACGCCGACACAATCTGAGCTTTTTGGCCGATTCACAGAATTTTGATAACGGGTTCTCTGATACCTGAGAATTCAGTCACGTTCTGCAACATCACAGTGGCAGCCTCAACCTGCAGTGCATTACTGAGGGGACCGATGTTAATCGCCCTAACTCCAGGTAGCTGTTCAATAAGCCTATCGGCAATAACGATCTTTGATTTATCATCTCCACAGACAAACGAATCACAATCAAGAGACCTTCCAAGTTGTGCCAACTTCCTTGATGACAAGGTATGAAGCGCCGCAACAACTCGTCCTCGGGGAGGAAGCTCATCAGCGACTGCCTCAGCAACCGATCGAATCTGAAGTCTCTTTGTAACCAGGTCAACTGACTTGAAAGGCGTATGGACGAATCCCTTCTCAGTCTTCATCATAGGAACAACCGGACAAAGAAGCAATTGTTCCTCACTGACTCGAGGCTTTAAGGCGATCAGAAAATCTGACAGACCTTGATAGGGCACTGACAGGACAACGACATCAGCCTGCCCGGCAGCATTGAGGTTCTCAGTGCCCTCGATAGAACCGCGAAAATCTTTCCCATAGAACCGCCTTGCCGACTGGAGATAATTTTTCGCAGCAGATTTCGCTTTTTCGATAGACCTAGAGCCGATAAGAACGTCATGTGTTTTGGCCCAACGGAGTGCTAATCCTTGACCTAGCTTTCCAGTCCCCCCAAGAATTGCTATCTTCAATGAAATCAGAAGTCACCACACGCCCACTATATATCGTTCAAAACCTGCTAATCCCATGGAAGATTAGTAAAAGAATGTCGACTTGGGAAACAGCTAAATCAAGACTGCAATTTCTCGGCTTGGTTGCCGCGGTAGCTCAGCTTGGTAGAGCAGATCCAGTTTGGAGCTAAACTGGCTGTTAACCAGCTGGTCGCCGGAGGATCAGACTTATGTTTGGTCCGGCGAATTCAAGTCCGGCCCGCGGCGCCATCCAAATAAGCACATTTTAAGCTGTGTTGGCCAAAATGAGGCGTTTTTGACCCATTCCAAATGCGTTGTTCGAGGAGAGCTAGATTTTGAAGTTGATGAGGAAGACTAACTGAAGTTGAGACTTTAATCGCAGCACTAAGCATTTTCAGATCATCATCGACCAGAAATGTCTACATACAGCCAGTTTGCCGACGGATATAGAGGTAAATGATCAGTAAGGTGAACCTCAAAGAAAAGTTCGGGCTCTTTCATGACTACTGGAATCCAAAAATCATCGAGGATCTAAACGATTCGCACGTGAAGGTCGTAAAGCTCAAGGGAGAGTTCGTGTGGCACCGTCATGATGCGGAAGGCGAACTTTTCCTAGTTACAAAAGGGAAGCTTGTCATCAAGCTACGCGACCAAGACATTTCACTAAATGAAGGCGAACTGGTGGTAATTCCGAAGGGCGTTGAACACTTACCGATCGCGGAACAGGAAGTCCACGTGGTGTTAATTGAACCGAAAGCTACGGTGAACACGGGCAACGTGTGTAACGAGAGAACCGTAGTCGACTTGCAACGAATCTGAACAACGCTACAATAGGCTTGAATCGTATTCAGCTTTGAATGATCTGGTTGAGAAAGTAGCGCTTGTGTAGATTAGAGCAGGCGGTTAAGTCACTATGGTCAAAAAATACATGATGGAGATAGCGCAAGTGTGCTCTGAAGAAGACCTTAAGCAAGTTCGGCAGTTGTTTATTGAATACGCTGCTTCACTCGGCCTAGATCTGAGTTTTCAGAATTTCGACCAGGAGCTATTAGATCTTCCGGGGACATATGCTTCACCTAGCGGCGGAATCCTGTTGGCTGTCTATCAGGGAGTCGCGGTAGGTTGTGTGGCACTTAGAGGAATTGACGAAAACATCTGTGAAATGAAAAGGCTGTATGTAAGACCGCATTTTCGAGGAAAAGGGATAGGGGGGGCGTTGGCATTAGCCATAATCGATGAGGCTCGCAAAATTGGTTATCGCCGCATGCGATTGGACACTCTTCCGTCAATGAAGGAGGCAATAGGACTCTATCAATCTTTGGGATTCAAAAAAATCGAACCCTATAGGTACAATCCGGTAGAAGGTGCAGTTTTCATGGAGTTGACTCTAGCATCGGTCTTCACGTGTGGGTGCATGTAAGTCAGCGTCAGACATGTACAGTGACGCTACCGGTGGTTCGTCCAGTGGAGAATTGAGCCAACTAGGTCTGGGAACCGCTATCGTCACGTTCGTCCGCTGCTAAACTAGCCTCCGTAAGCAAGCCACCGTGAGTCCCAAAGGAGAGCCGAGTTTGTTTCCCATTCGGCCCGCGGCGCCTCAAATTTAGTACCCTCAAACCCGTGAACAGAAAATAGGATTTCAAATAGACTATTCCTCGCGAACCTCCAAGTCCCCTGTTACAGTTAAGACCCTGAAACAATTCAAAGTAACCCATTTGCTAGGCTTGCCTATTTCCTCTAAGTTGACAATTGTCCTACGTCCCTTCCGGTAACCTAACTTTCCTTCCTTGACCTCCCTGAACCAATCTCCTTCCAGCAACCATCTTCCATCAGGCGTCCTTTTGGACAAAATCAAGTGTAACGCTTCTCGAACCCTCTGATCATCTGCGTATCCCAGTTTTGCAAGCACACGAAGACTGTGCAGCGCGTCGTAATAGTAGTACATTGGAAAGTGCAGCATTGTGAACTGAGGCTTCGTCGGCCTCCAGTTGTGATGATCCGACTTATACAAATGATGCATCAAGAGAAATTCTGCTCCGCTGTCGATGGTGTGCTTCATTCGCCGGTTCCACTTCTGTCTTGGAATCTCGGAGTAGGCCCATAAGATCTCTATCGTTGACATGAAAGAGCCGTGTTTCACTTTGCGAAGCGGGAAATCGCAGTTCCAGCCTCCATCCTCTTGCTGATCTTCAGGCATCCAATCGATGGCCTTCTGGACCCTAGAGTCGTCTCCATAGCCGAAAACAACTAGGGTCCGAATCATGTTTCCTGTTAAGCAGGGCTCCGCGTACCTCTTGCCTCTAACAGTCCAAGCGAAGGCGCCATTCTCCATCTGGTGAAGCGTTAGGAATCTCTCGCATTCCTTCTTGATTCTGGCGTCTGGAAGTACTGCCATCTCACCTAGAAGGATCAGAGGCCACACCGCTGCCGTCCATTTGGGCTCATAGCAGGTATTGCTTGGAGGCCAGTAGCCCTCCGCAGTCTGAGCTCTGAAAATCCTCTTCACAGAACCATGATCCGATATGCGTTCTCTTGTTCCAACCACTTCGGGACCATTCAAGGGTCTACGAAGAATATCTACGAGAGTATGAAACCTAATTGGAGGGTCCCTAGGTTCAAGAAGCCAGTTTAGTGTTTCCTCTTTCAAGTAGGGTTTGCGTTACTCTTGAGGGATGGGGTTATCAGACTTTCCCTTACTACGAGACATTATGGAATTCTCAATATTGAGACATGCTTATATAGAGAGCCAGACCTAATGAACGCGGGTGACCGGACATTGAAGATTGAACCATCACTGGCAATCGTGCAAGGATTGGGAAGTAAGCCAGCTTACCACATTAGTGAATTGTATGGGCTGGCAGGTTCGAGGGCGACGGCTTACAGGATCATAAATCGCCTATTGGAACTTGGATTGGCCGAGCGACTGAATAGGGGGTATTTCTCAATCAGGTCGTCGGTGTTCCAGCCGTACTGGATCTGGCCTCATCTAGTTCCATCGTTGCAGTCGTTCAAGATAGCGCGCTACTTCGGTAGGGCCTACGATGAGAGCGACGTGAGCTACGCGAAGAGAACGTTGCAGGGTCTCCCGACTCTAGACTACCGAGCATATGAATTGACGCAGTTCCAGACGCCCCACACCTACTACTTGTATGTAGATGACGTCGATCCGATAGGCCGTCAGCTCAGGGAGAACAACTTCTCAGAAGGTAAGGCCGGGAGAGTAGCAATAATGCCGAAGCCCGGTTCCTTCGATAACGGGATCCAGAGAGTGTACCTAGACTGTCTAGCGGTCGGCGGTAGAAGTATCCTTGACGCAATCGCCATTGAATTGTTGTACGGCGACAAGTTGACAATCAGAGGTGAGTTCCAGGCTGATTTAGTCGCCAAAGTAAGGGAAGACCTCCCAGTTGGACCTCGATAGGGTCGCCGTCGATATAACCAAGGACCTCAAAGAGGTTGTCTTCTTAGGGGCGTACGCTGCGATCGCATATGGTGCGGCGAGAAGAACTCGTGACATCGACCTGGCCCTAGTGGCACCCCCAACCGACGCTGAGTTCGAGAAGCTAGGCTACGGTATCTACAACGAAGGTGGAAAGAAGGTAATCAGAACAAGACACGGAATCAAGATGGACGTGTACACAAAGGATGTCAGCGGCATTCCGGTCCCAAAGATATTCGCAACAGCAACTACGGTTCGCGTGGCAGGATCCCCAGTAAAGATCATGTGTCTTGAAGCGCTTCTGATTGCGAAGATGCGTGCGGGCAGACCTCAAGATAATGACGACATTAGACAGCTTTGCAGGGTGCGAGGGAAAACGATACGGTGGGATGTGGTCCATTCGATGTCGAAGGGTCTGGAAGCTACTCAACTGCGGCAGTACGTCCAAGCCCTTTCATGATGGACTGCATCATGAATCACTCGGCTTGAGGGTCCCTAGGTTCAACCTTCGCGGAAGCTGAAACTCTGGCCCCAGATACTACGATTACCAAATCATAGCATCCAACATACCCATTGCTAACGGTTGATACCGATTTTGTGTGATGGACATCCTCCATTGAAACCAATGATTTTCTCAGAACGATCGTCTAGATCCTTTTACCGATGGAAGAACTACATATTCGCAAAAATTCTATAAGGAAACTGCATCAGACTTCCGACCCCCTCCGCCCTGAATTCCGCACACACAACATGTACGATTAGAACTGCCGGTGTGGCCGAGTCAGGTCAAAGGCGCGGGACTTGACCGCCTCTGATGAGGCCATTAACTTGACCAGCGTATAAGGCATCCCATCCCTCAGGGGTTCGTGGGTTCAAATCCCACCGGGCCCGCACCATTCTTAATCCGAAGTGCCTGCCTCAGTCGCCAACGCTGGTTCAGAGTGCCACATCCAATGAAGGCCCAAGTGCGGTCGCCGGGACTAGGAACCTTCAAGTTCGAATCTGCAGCGCGACATAGCGATTCAGCGAATCAACGATCCTGTGCCTTGTCTTGACAGGCGCTGCGAAAGGTTTATGTGGCACAAACGGTGCCCCACCCTGGGTCAAATTGAGTGTAACTGCGGTGGTAGAAAAGAAGGGCAGGGTGGTAATACCTTCGACGGTGCGCAAGCAGTTAGGCATCAAAGCAGGGATGGAACTTAAAATCGATGTGAAGAGTGGAGGGATCGTCATGCGACCTAAGAGAAAGGTCTCTGCGAAGGACTTGCTGGGGGTGGCAGGAAAGGAGCGAGTCGACTTGCACGAAATCGAAGAGTCGCTTGACTCCGATTAGTCGTTGCGGCGAAATAATTGGTCACAAGGTTCGTCGATTCGAACGTCTTCGTTTACGTAATCATGAACGACCCATCTTATGCAATGAAATCAGTCGGTATTCTCACACGGTTCGAAGAAGGAGTAGATATGGGCTGGACATCAACGTTAGCATTGAGCCAAGTCTTCGCGCACTTAAGAAAAAGAAAGAAGTACCGTGGGATTGACAAATTCTACGAATACTTGGAGGGAACTCCGTTAAGCATAACTGATACGACACGAATTGATTTGGACCGCGCCCGGGAGATGAAACACGAATTCAACCTGCCTTGGAGCATGTGGGACGACTTGGTGCTCGCGTCACAGATGGACAGACTGAAAGTTACGGAGATTTACTCCAACGACAGCGACTTTGACAAGTTGAAAGGCGTAAAAAGAATCTTTTGAGACAATCAACTTGCTATCGTCCAGCTCGACAGGAGCATAGGGTGCGGTCGCCGGGATTTGAACCCGAGTTCATGTCTTGCAAGGCTAGGCTAGGACCCCGAGCTAGCTAATTCTGACCCACATATTCTCGGGAAACACTGACTCGTAGGACTTGAACCCTATTAGCGTTCAAATCCCACCGGGCCCGCTATGCAAGGTTTCCGAAACTCTTGATGGCTTTATGCCGATGTCATGTCCCGGATTCTAACGCCCGCGACAGATGCCGTACCCGATGATGACCCACGACAGACCGAACCCACCGCCAAATAGAGTTCCATGCAGAAAGGGTATTATTGTGAGCGGCCCGACTATGACAGCAGCCGTTACAAAGCTGGGCCACGTCCTAGCGCGGGCCAATCCCGACGCAAAGAGAATGAGACCGAGAGCCAAGATAGGGGTCGAAAAAAAGAAGATGATAATACTAGGGTAGACAATGATTGGTTGCTGAAAGTCTAGATTGTATGAACCCCAGGGAACAGACCAGTAGATCACCGCTGCTCCCACCGTCATGACGGCTAGAGCGATCATGGCGACTGCGAAGCCAGCACGAGTAGCCAGACCTGATTTCTCCGGCAGCTGTCGGCGCAAATGGAACAACCCTACCGTGACTAAGAGGAGTGAAGGAACGAGGAATTTACCAAAATCATGATGGGTAAGGCCAAGAAGACGTCCATGCTGATCCGCCATACCAGTTCCATGCGTCGCAAGGTACAGTAACCAGACTGACACCCACAGAACACCACCTACGATACTGGCCACCCCACCCCACGGCAGGCCTGACCGGCCCGCTCTTTCGGCGCCACCGAGGCTACTCATCCTTATCCGCTCGCTTTCGTTGTACATCTGACTGACCCCTTAAGTACGTTCGCTAATCTCTGAATGACGCTGAGGGTGTCGGTGTTAACTCTCCGAGGGTAGAATCCACTTTCAGGACCTGTTTGGGGGCGGACCCCACCGGGCCCGAACCTTCCCCACTAAAAAACACCAACTTGACATGAAGCTCTGAAAGAGGAGGGTAGGTCTGTAATTGGGTCCGGAACACAATCCTGGTGGATTATCTGAAGTCATTGGGATGTTCCTTTGTGCTTATTACCCTCGATATGTTTCGATATGCAATCCCCTGATATAGAAGGGAGAGCATTGCACGAAATGTGTGGGTCTCACCCCCCGCACCATGCTTGTTAGGCTCATTTTGCGCGCCTTCTCGCAAAGGAGCGTGATTCAACCGGAAGGCTGCGTAAAGACTCGTCCCATAGGCTTCACACGAATTGACGCAGAGAAACCGCCTTATCGCTTCGCAAGTTACTCTTTCCCGTGAATCGATATGTGCTAAGCATAGTCTTCTCATCCGCGGTCACCAATACAGTCGTCTGCAGCGCAACAACTTATATCGGTGTTAGACCGCGTTAAACCCATGCCGTACAAATCCAAGGAGAAACTCGCATCCTACATGAGGAAGTATATGCGAAAATACAGGTCATCCGACAGGCTGGAAAGGCTTCTGAACAGGCGTAAGCCTGGGGAGCTCGAGGCGCTAATCAGGGTGGCGCGACGCCGCTTCTATCGCACGTGGAGGGAAACCAGAGCCAATGAATACAAGTGGCGTGGTGTGTGATACGCTTCGGCTGCTAAAGCATCTGGTCAGGGAGCCTGACGACTATAGACGGCGCCTAGCTACCCTTGGTCTGCTGTCAAGTTTATTCTCGAAGAACGGAATCTCGTCCTATGCTGTCGGCGGAAGCGCGATCGAGATATACACGGCGGGGCAGTTTCGAACAGGCGACATAGATCTCGTAGTATCCGATAGGGAAAAGGCCGCCAAGATCCTTGAAGGAGTAGGTTTTCGGAAATCGGGGAGGGTGTGGGAGCATCCCGAGCTCGATGTAGTCGTGGACCTACTCGTCGGGAAAAGAAAACCTGTTGGTCGAAAGAGAACCTTTAGATTCGGCAGGCGTACGATCCTGGTTGCCCCTGTCGAAGACCTAATCATCAACAGACTCGTGTCTGCGAAGTACTGGAAGTCCACGGCTCAGACAGATATTGAACAAGCCAAGACGTTGCTAGAAGTTTTCACTCGGAAGGTCGACCTCGCCTTGTTGAAGCGTGAGGCGGAGCGACAGCGAGTCAAGGACTATCTTAAGACTCTCGTCCCCTAAAGGGTTCGTGGGTTCAAATCCCACCCCCCGCACCATTATGTAGAAACCTCTAAGATTGCACCTCGTCAGCGAGAGCCTCAGCGGTCTCCCCACTCATAGTTTTATGCTCTGACGCCGTAGTGACTCAGACTCAAAGTGCAGGCCGAAATCCCACCAGAACTTCGAGGCTACTTCATCACTGGGGTAGCAGGGATTACTACGGAAGGTAGAAAGAGAGCAAACATAATGTCAGCAGAATGGACCTACCATGTCTCATATGACCCGTTCCTCATTGCCGTATTCGTAGACCCAGGAGAGGCTTCGCTCGACATAATAGCCGAAACGAAGGAGTTCGGGGTCAATATGTGGTCGGAAGGTCAGGCTGCCCAATCCAGCGTTGCGGGCAATCATTCAATGAAGGAGGTTGATAAG
>Ga0213870_1000585_pt1 | contig 16897 bp, 17 predicted proteins | sample WICALVC2017_Meta_FD_160119 | JGI IMG/M metagenome (GOLD analysis project Ga0213870, IMG submission 160119) | Freshwater microbial communities from subterranean cave lake in Wind Cave National Park, South Dakota, United States - WICALVC2017 | ecosystem: Environmental > Aquatic > Deep subsurface >... | reverse complement strand
AAATCAAGCATTAAAAAATATAACTTAATCCCATCTTTTCTTTTACTTCTCTCATCGTCTCTTCTGCCATTTGAAGACACTTTCTGTTGCTTGCATTAATGATCTCATCAACGAGTTTAGAATCTTCTTTGAAGATTTTTCTTCTCTCCTGAAACGGTTGTAATTCTTTGTAAATTGCCTGAGATAAAACCTCTTTTAACTCTGTATAACGGATTTTTTTATCCTTATAATCCTGTTCAAATTTTTTATACTCTTTATCTAGTTTAAACAATTTCAGAAACTTAAATAAATTCGCAACTCCGCCTTCTTTTGGTACTTCTCCACCTATTGCCCCACTATCTGTTGGCGCTGCTGCCAAACGCTTTCTAATAGTATCCAAATCGTCAGTCATATTAATATAGCTTCCGCTAACAGACTTGCTCATCTTTCCTCCACCCGATAGCGACGGTACGTATTCGCCGTCTGTTTTGAATCTTTGCGGCTCTGGAAAGGTTTGACCAAACATAGAATTAAACTTTCTAGCGATTTCGCGCATTACTTCCAAATGCGGTTCCTGATCAATACCAACCGGCACTAATTCGCCTTTATACAAAAGAACGTCTGCAGCCATAAGAACTGGATAGTACAAAAGCCCCATATTGATATATTTTGGGTACTGCGCTTTTTTCTCTTTGAAAGTTGGCAAATCCTCAAGTCTAGAAACCGGATAAATTGTTGATAATAAATACGCAAGTTCTGTATGCTGCGGAACTTGTGACTGAATCTCCAAATTACATTTTTTAGGATCAAGACCAGCCGCTAAGTAATCTATTATTATTTCCCTAACTGAATTCTGCAATAAAGATGGCTCATATGGAACAGTGATAGTATGCAAGTCAACCACAGAAAAAATGCAGTCGTATTGGTCTTGTCCCGCGGAGCGGGATCCAGCTCCGCTGGACAAATCAATCATTCCCTTCACCGCCCCAAAATAATTCCCTAAATGTAATCTGCCTGTGGCACGTATACCAGAGTAAACTCTCTTTTTATTCATACAAATCCTTCCTTAGTGTACCACAATTTATTCTGCTCTAGAATTATCTGCTAATTAACAGGAAACTAGTATAGTTTTCTGCTGCATCCTGTAAGTTGTCTTCAATAATTTTGAGATCATATAATTCAGCAAGAACTTTACTTCCCATCGTTGCTATGTGTTTAGAAAGTGTCTTTTCAGACAAATGTTTTGCCACCATTGCGTGATCAATAAGCTCTCCTTCACCAGAAGTCTGCCTGAGATGCGGATATTTCTTCGAAAGTGTAACTTTACATTGAGCAAATACCTGCGGATGAGACATGATAGTATTTATTTCACTAAATTCTGCATCGCTCCTAATCATCAATGCATGAGAAATTTTTATTGCAAACTGATCTATAATATTGAACTTATATTTAGCCATTGCTTTTAAACTTTCCTCAACAATTCCCCCTACGGAATTATGTATTGCGAATTGTCCTTTATCAATTTCTCCTTTATGCAAGGACTCTAAAACATTTCCTGATGTATAAAGATATTTAATTTTATAATTTGAAATACCCGATCGATTCAAAAAATAGAGTATGGCCTCCTCGTTAAAACTACCTTTACCTCCTTGAATTCCAAAGGTTATCAAGTCTGGATCTATTTGTTTAGGCAATAATTTGTTATATAATTTATCATAAGCTTCACCGAGTTTTAGGCGCATTTGTTTTGTGTATGGATTGTAATGCTGCAAATCTGTAAATAATTGCCAAGTATCATTACAAGTCTGTTCCTTTATTTCCAATAACTTTTTAGCACCAAGCGAATCTATGGGTGTCTTATCAAATTTAAATTCCTCAAGAAGTCTTCCTATAAAATGTGTTAAGCCTTGTGAATTAGCTGCAAGTTTATCATGGTCCTGCGCAGACATTTCTATAACTCGCAGTTTTTTGCTCTGAAAATATTCTTTCCAAAAATTGTATACTCTGTCATCAGTCATAAACCTATCAAGTATTATTGGTAATTCTTCAAAACCATTCTTGCTACTATCCGGACCAAACATTGGATGAGTAAGCAATGCCTGCACTTTACTTTCTCCAAGAAATTTATTGAAAACCTTAGCTGGGTGCAGCTTTACCGATAAAACATCAATAAGTACATGGCCTTTTCTAAAGTAGATATTATGAGATGCAATTACCTGCTCAAAAGCAGAAATTGGGACTGCATAGAAAATTACATCACTTTTGTAAACTTCACTTATATCCTTTACAATCATTGTGTTTTTGGTCAACTCTACTGCTTCAGAATCTATTTCACTTCTGTTATAAAGTGCGATTGCAAAATCATCTTTAATTAGACGATATAAGGTTTTACCAAATCTTCCAAATCCTACAATACTAATTCGTTTCATAATTTGAAATAATCGTTAATCTTATCAATATTTACACAGATACTTACTCTGACATACCGCTCTCCGTTTTTACCAAATGCAGTACCGGGAGTAAGAAGTATTTGTTTATCTTTAAGCAGCTGCATACAAAATTCTTCTGAATTTTTAGCTGTATTTGGAATCTTTGCCCAAATGTACAAACTACCATTAGGGAGAGAAAATTCGAGTCCTAATGATTGTAAATGTTTTGCAATAATATTTCTTCTCTCTTGATAACTTGCAATCATTCCCTGATGCCATTGTTGATCAGTATTTGTAAGGGCAAACGCTCCTAATTTTTGAAGCGGTATAGAAAGACCTGAATCCATCTGAGATTTTACTTTTGCAAGTGCAGAAATCACATCTTTATTCCCCACAATCCATCCCATTCGAAATCCTGCAAAAGAAAATGTTTTGGAAAAAGAGCCAATTTCAACAGCAATGTCCTTTGCGCCATCTATTTGTAAAATGCTTGGAGCAACAAAGTTATCAAATGTTATTTCAGAGTATGCATTATCATAAACTATAAATAGTCTGTGTTGTTTTGCAAAAGAAACTATTTTTTCAAGCTCATCTATTGTTACAATTTGTCCGGTAGGATTAGATGGGAAGTTAATCCAAATAAATTTTGTTTTCTTTGATAGCTTTTCTTTTATACCAGCTAAGTCAACCTTAAATTCATTTTTCTCTGTTAGGTCATAATATACTGGTACTGCTCCAATCATAAGTGTTGGTCCTGTAAACGCTGGATAACCAGGATCTGGTACAAGCACCTCGTCACGTTCATCTAAGATGGCTAACGGCAGATGACTAATACCGTCTTTTGCCCCTAAAAGCGGGAATAACTCTTCTTCAGTAAGATCAACATAAAATCTTTTTTTATACCATTGTATTAATGCTCTTGAGAATTCTTTTGATGCACCATAACCAGGATATAGATGAGCATCGTCTGCTCGAAAGAATTCATTTAGTTTTTCTATATAATGATTGCTTGGTTTTACATCAGGTGTACCAGGTCCAAAGCTTAATACATTTCGTTTAGATTCATTTTCTACCTCAGCAACTGTCTTTGCTAATCGGGAAAAGACATATTCAGGAAATGCATTTAATCGTTTTGCAGTTGGAATAGTTTTCATAATTATTTACTTTCAGCCTCAATTTCTAAGGAATACTCATGAATAAGATCATATAGCTTCTTAATGAAATCCTCAGATAGATTAAGCAACTCTGCTTTAGAAAATTGCGATTCTAATACAGCTTGCCATCTTTTTTCATCAAGTAAACTGATACCATGGGCTTTTTTATGTTTCCCAATTTTTCTAACGATATTTATTCTTTTCGCAAGAACATGAAGCAATTCTTTATCGAGAACGTCTATTTGTTTTCGCCAATCTTCTAGTGATTTATTCATAAGTTTTGTGCTTTATGTCTTAAGTAATGATCCATAATAACAAGCGCGCTCATGGCATCAACAATAGGAACTGCTCTTGGCAATACACAAGGATCATGCCTACCAGCCGCTTGCAAAGCAACCTTCTTTTTGTCTCTACTAACTGTTTCTTGCTCTTTACGAATTGTTGAAACTGGTTTAAATGCAACTCGGAAGTAAATAGGCTCGCCACTAGAAATCCCGCCAATCACTCCACCTGAATTGTTCGTTCTCATTCTAACTTTATTATTTTCAATAAAGTATGGGTCGTTATGTTGACTTCCCTTAAGTTTTGTGCCCTCAAAACCAGAACCTATTTCAAACCCTTTAACTGCATTAATGGAAAGCATGGCTTTCCCTAAATCGGCGCTGAGCTTATCAAATACTGGTTCCCCAAGACCGGGAGGAACATTTTTGATTACTCCCCGTATAACACCTCCGATTGAATCGCCTTCATTTCGAACCTTCTCAACAAGCTCGATCATCTTTTTTGCTACCCCTTGATCCGGACAACGAATAATATTCGATTCAATATCGGTTAAGGTTACTTTATTAAAATCAATATCTGCCCTAATATCGCCAACTTGCTCAACATAGCTAATAAAGTCTATTCCCAATCTTTGCTTAAGGTATTTTTTAGCAATAACCCCAGCTGCAACACGAGCAAGGGTTTCTCTGGCAGAGGAGCGTCCGCTTCCTCTCCAATCTCTAAAACCATATTTTGCCTCATAAGTGTAATCGGCATGCGATGGTCTATAAACATCCTTAAGTTCTAAGTAATCATCAGACTCATACTCAACGTTTACAGCAATGAGCAAAATAGGAGTCCCTGTGGTTTTGCCTTCAAATGTTCCTGAGAGTATTTTTATACGATCTGCCTCTTTCCTAGGGGTAGTTATTTTGCTTTGTCCAGGTTTTCTTCTATCGAGTTCTACCTGAATCTCCTCTTCCGAAATTTCAATTCCTGGAGGACAACCATCAACCACGACACCCACCGCTCCACCATGAGATTCTCCAAAAGTTGTTATTCTAAATAAATGTCCAAAGGTATTTCCAGCCATATTAATTCTCCTTTTGTTCCAAATGTTCTATTAAAACATTTCTCATCGTTTCTTCGGGTCCATCATATCCTGTAAAAAGCTTAAACTGTGCTATTCCTTGGTGTAATAACATTTCCATTCCATGAATAATTCTTGCTCCTTGTTGCTTGGCCTCTTTTAAAAGTCTTGTTTCGTATGGCACATAGATAATATCAAATACTATGTGTTTATTTGTAATTAACTCCTTAGCAAGAGGTGTTTGATTTTCATTCGGATCTAATCCTATTGACGTCGCATTAATTATAATATCCATATCTTTCACCTCTTTAACTGCCTCAAGAGACCGAGCTTCACCACCAAATTCCTTTGCTAGCTCTTCTGCTTTTTCAATTGTGCGATTATAGACTACCAATCTCGCACCTCTTTGCGTTACTGTATAGGCAACTGCCCTTGCAGCTCCACCTGCACCAAGTAAGGCAACTTTTTTATTTTTCAATGAAGCCATCTTTTCTAAAGGAATGTCTACTCCAAGCAAATCAGTGTTGCATCCTTTCAATACGCCATCATCATTAACGATAGTATTAACAGCACCAATTTTTTTTGCCACTTCATCTATTTCATCGAGATATTTCATAACTTCCATTTTGTGAGGAATAGTACAACTAACTCCTCTTATCTGCATTGCTCGCACACCTTTTATGAAATCTGCTATATTTTCAACTCCTACCTTGCAAGCAACGTATACATACTCACTATCTATTCCCAATTTTTCATATCCCGCATTATGCATCTGCGGAGATAAGGAATGTTCAATCGGATCACCGATTGCCATACAAATTTTTGTTTTTGCGTTTATTCTCATATACGTTGCCCTTCCAGTTTTAACAGGATTGTATTTACTACTGCTTGGGCATCTAACTTGTCTGTATCAATTGCTTCATCAGCTGCCAGCTCATATAATTTCTTTCGCTGCTTTAATAATTCTTCAATCTCTTCTCTTCTTGTCTTTTTAGTTGTTAGAAATGGTCTATTCTGATCATTTCCAATTCTACGCAAAAGTGTTTCAATTGATGCTTTCAATAATATAAGAACTCCATTCTTCTTGAGAGCCTCAACATTTTTAGCTCTTGTTACAATTCCTCCTCCGGCTGATATGATTTTGTCATGATAATTAGAGACTTCATCAGCTATTTCTGATTCTCGATCCCTAAAAAAGTTCCACCCATGCTCTTCAACAATTTCTGGAATGCTCATGCCAATTTTTTCGACCACTACATCATCTAGCTCAAGGTATTCTTTGTTTAATTTTTGAGCGAGTAATTTTGCAATTGTTGTTTTCCCGCTTCCTCTCATGCCAATTAATACAACATTCTTATCTATAGCTTGTTCTGTTTTAATACCAATGGCATTGAGTATTTTCCAAAAATCTGGAAAAGTTTTACCTACAACATCTGGATCATTTATTTCCATTCCAGAAAGCAATGCTGCCGCAACAGCAAAAGACATTGCCATTCTGTGATCACCATAAGTATCAATTCGTGCAGGTTTGGGTTTTCCACCATGTATAACCAATGTATCACGCGAAGACGATGTCTTTATACCCATTTTATTAAGCTCCCGTTCCAAAGCAATAACTCGATCTGTTTCTTTAAGTCTCAAAGACTGAATGCCAGTAATTTTTGTAATTCCGTCTGCAAAAGCTGCTAGCACTCCAAGAGTCTGAATTTGATCAGGGCAGTCTTGCATATCAACGCTCACTGGTTTTATTCCCTTCCCAGTTATTGTTACTTGACCCTTTTTATATGTTATTTTGTTTCCCAAATCCTTAAGAATTTTAAGAAACCTCATATCTGCTTGCATAGAGTTAGGTTTAACGTTTTTGACAGTTAAGATAGATTTTGTCAAAGCTGCAATAGCAAAAAAGTACGAAGCGCTTGATACATCTCCTTCTACAAGATACTGATTTGTATTGTATTTTTGATCGCCAGGAATAGTGTATCTCTTATAATCTTTATTAGAAATAGTAATACCAAACTGTTTCATGGTATCAATTGTCATATCTATGTAAGGTTTAGAAATTTGGTCTCCTATAACCTCGACAGTTATTTCTCCTATAAGAGGAGCGATCATAAGAATAGCTGAAATATATTGACTGCTTACTGTGCCATTCATTTTAACCGTACCCGGTGAAAGTTTAGAGGACGATACACGTACCGGAGGATACCCCTCCTTATCAAGATACTCAATCTTTGCACCAAGCTGACTTAATGCATCAACCAAGTCTTTAATTGGTCTTTTATTTAGTCCTTTCTTGCCGGAAACTATTTTTGTCCCAGGAACAAGACAACTAAGCGCAAGTAAAAACCGAATAGTCGTACCAGAAAGATCTGCATTGAGCTGATATTCCTTTTCTTCTATATCATCAATCGATCCTTTTACTTCTATTCGATCATGATGAATAGAAACTTCAATACCAAGCTGCATAAGACATGCAGCCATAGCTTTTGTATCATCGCTAAATAGAGGATTTTTAATCGTAACGGAATTCTTTACAAGCGCTGCCAACACTAATGCTCTATTGGTATAGCTTTTAGAGGCAGGAGCAGTAATTATTCCCGAGACTTTTGATGGTTTTATATGGATATTCATATCTTTTGTATGTGTTTAATAAGTTTCTCAAACCCCAGAGTATAGCTTTTTTCTTTCAATCCCGTTACTTTTTCAATAACAATATCGAGAAGGACGTCCGTTTTTCTAAATTCCTCACGATTTTCTATGTTTGAAAGATGCACTTCAATAATAGGAAGTTTCGTATCAGAAAGTGCATCCCGCAGAGAATACCCATAATGAGTAAGCGCACCGGGATTAATCAAAATCCCATCAGCGCCGCCTGCATTTTCTTGGAGATAATCAATGAGAGCTCCTTCATGGTTTGATTGAAAAAAAGCAACTTTTATATTGCTTTCTTTTGCAATAGCAGTTAATTGACTATTAATCTCATCAAGTGTTTGCAGCCCATAATGCTTTTCATCTCGAATGCCTAGCATATTTAAATTCGGGCCATGTAAGATTAAAATTTTCATACTATTACCTCATCTAAGGCTTTTTTAATTATTTTTTCATCTATCTCTTGGCCGATTTTTACTTTGCCAATACTTTCAAGTAAAACGAATTTTATTTTTCCTCCGACTGCCTTTTTATCTTTTCTCATAAGTTCGTAAACTTGGTTTTTATCAATGTTATCAATCGTTGTTGGTAATCCAAGCTTTTGTAAAAGCGCCAAAGCAAGGCCTGCATCCTTTCGTTTTAACAGTCCTTTATACATGCTCAGTTTAATTGCAAATGTCATACCAATGCTTACTGCTTGACCATGGGGAATGTCTTTGCTAAGTTCTATTGCATGGCCAAATGTATGACCAAAATTAATTGTTGCCCGAATGTTTTGTTCAAGTGGATCTTTTTCTACAACACTCATTTTAAGCCGAACGCATGTCGCTATAATATCTTCGGACAAAACGTCTTTGAGGTCTTTTAATGTAGAAAGTTTAGCGAAAAGGTTTTTATCCATGGCTATTGCGTATTTTGCTATTTCTCCAACACCAGAAAGCACCTGATCACGTGTCAAGCTTTTTATAATGCTGGTATCAATAACAATACATCGAGGTTGTCTAATAATACCAATCGTATTTTTATGCTGGCCTATATTTACAGCACCCTTACCACCAATAGCAGCATCTACTTGTGAAACAAGCGTTGTAGGAATTTGTATACAATCAATTCCACGATAATAAAAACCAGCAATTACTGTTGCGATATCGCCAACAACTCCACCACCAAGCGCTATGAGTGCCGCTTTCCGGTCGACATCGTTTGCAAGCATGGCTTTAAATACATTCATCATAGTATTTATTCCTTTACTTTTTTCGCCATCCTCAATGACAGAAACATACACAGGTTTCCCAGTTTGCAAAAGTGTATGTTTTATTTTGCTTGCAAGAAGAGCGTGCGTTGTTTTGGTACATAGCATTGTATAGCTTGTATGCTCGTACGCTTTAAGTATGTTATCTAGTGACACTAAGAGATTCTCCCCAATAAAAATATCCGTTTTCTGTTGGAGATTGATTTCATAGGTTTTTTGTTGCATAAAATTCTCCTTAGTTTGGATTTTGTTTCAATAGTTTATCAAATTGCTTCCATGTAAGCTGTTGTTTTGCATCAGTTAAAGCAACTTTTGGGTTGTGATGCACCTCGACCATGATCCCATCAAATGCATATCGAGCTGCCTCCTGAGCCATTTTTAATACGTTTTCTACTATCCCACCAGTATGTGATGGATCAAATAGAATCGGTATTTTTGTTTTTTCTTTAATTTTCATTGCCATTGTAAAATCAGGAACATTTCTCAATCCAAGCGGATTATGGCCATTTGGCATAAAACCTCTATGACAGTTAATAAGATTTTTCTTACTTATTCCACCACTCAATACATGTCCGATAATCCCTTCCCAATGTTCTTCACTAGCCCATGGTTGGTTTTTTACCATAAGATATATACGTTGGTCTTGACTTGCAATACGTGCAATTTCTTTTTGAATAATATGATTTTGATTTCGTGAGCCAATCCATAAGAGAAGTTTCCCATCTTTCTTGAGTAAATGCAGAACAGTATCTATAACCATTTTTGCATGTTCTGGAGTAATAACCTCAAGGGCTGGATTAAGACCTGCATTTACTACGTCCACCAAAAGCGGAAGTCCATCTTCTCCAAGGCCGTCGAAACCAGGCTTAGTTCTTGGTTTCCAAAGAGTTACTCTTAGAAAGTCAATCTTTCTTTTCTTTGCCTCACGAATTGCAATCTCGATTTGCTCTCTTGACTCTGCAGCACAAGGGCCTGCAATTATGATTGGTTTCTTTTTTAATGTTTTCTTATTTGTATTCATAGTTTAATTTTTTACCACAAAAAAACCTCCCTTGTGGGAGGTCTGTGTGCGTTGTTGGCTTTATTTTTTACAGCACGTCAGCAAACCTCCCGAGGGGGGTAAAATAAAACCAAAAGTAGTTTGTTTGACGCCTTATATTCATAGCTTTAAGTGTATTATTACAGATACTTCCTAGAATGTCAAATAGCAGTTTATATTTTTAGGCTGCTAAGCAAATGCTCTATATCTTTTTCTATCTCCGTTCCATTTGATGTATTGATAATATCAATAATAGCGCTACCTATAATCGCTATATCGACATAAGGTCTCACTTGCTCTACTCTCTCTTTGCTAGATATTCCAAACCCTACTGCAATGGGGATTTCAAAGTATTTCTTAACTTTCTTTAGGAATGATGCAATTTTTGGGTCAAGTTCTTTTTGGGCCCCAGTGATTCCTTGTCTAGCAGTACAATAAATAAACCCATCAGCAACTTTAGCATTTTTCTTTAATCTATCGACCGTTGAAACCGGAGAGATAACTCTGATATTTTTTAATCCAGCTTCTTTGCAATATTTTATAAAGTGTTCTTCATGTTCCTCTTCTAAAGGTATATCTGGAACAATTAATCCCGAAATTCCTACCTTCTTGCCATCTTGGCAAAATCTTTGAGCACCATACTTAAAAACAGTATTGTAATAAGCCATAAAAAGGAGGGGAATATTGATTTGTTTTGATAAACTGCTAGCTAACTTAAAAGCATCTCTAACCTTAATTCCCTTTCTTAAAGCTTCCTCGCAGGCTCTCATGATAGTCGGGCCATCTGCTAAAGGATCAGAAAAAGGAATTTGCAATTCAATAAAATCCACTCCTACGTCAATCATCACTTTAACCAACGATTCTGTTTTGGCAAGCGAGGGGTATCCTACTACCACATGGGTCATAAATCCTAATCTTTGTTCCTGTTTGATTTTTGCAAGCTGTTTATCTATTTGATTCATTTTCTTCTCCTTTAAGATAATCTCTCAAAAATTGAAAGAATTTTTCATCTTTTATCTCTTTTGCAACAATAAATAAATCTTTATCGCCTCTACCTGAAAGATTAACGACTATTACCTGATCTTTTTTTAGTTTTGGCGCAAGCTTAATTGCCTCTGCTACAGCGTGAGCAGATTCTAATGCTGGGATAATCCCTTCAGTCATAGCAAGCATTTTGAAAGCATTAAACGCTTCCTTATCTGTAACCGAAGTGAACTCTACCCTCTTTTGGGCTTTTAGCTGAGCAAGTTCTGGGCTTATACCTGGGTAGTCCAAGCCTGCCGCTATGCTGTGGGTCTTTTGGATCTGACCATCACTATCTTGTAAAAAATAAGACTTATATCCTTCAACCACACCAACTGATCCTCCCTTAAATCGCATAGCATGTTGCCCAATAGTATTTCCCTTACCACCTGCCTCCACGCCAACTAAACGAACCTGCTTATCAGCTATAAATGCGGAAAAAATTCCTAAAGCATTGCTTCCGCCTCCTACACAAGCAATTACATAATCAGGTATTTTCCCTTCAGCTTTACTAATTTGTTGTTTTACTTCTTTTCCAACAATTGATTGGAAATCTCTATTGATAGTTGGAAAAGGATGTGGGCCTACAACAGAGCCCAATAGATAATGTGTAGTTTTTACATTTTCAATATAGTCTTTTAACGCAGCATTAACTGCATCTTTTAATGTTCTATTACCAAACTTCACTGGTATTACTTCTGCCCCAAGCTGTTCCATTAAAAAAACATTTGGTCTTTGTCTTTGTATATCGACTTCACCCATATAGACAGTACAAGAGAATCCAAACTTAGCCGCCACAGTTGCTGTAGCAACACCATGTTGACCTGCTCCCGTTTCTGCAATTAAGCGTTTCTTGCCCATTCTTTTAGCAAGTAAAGCCTGCCCAATACAATGAGTAATCTTGTGAGCACCTGTATGATTCAATCCTTCGTTTTTGATGTAAATCTTAGCTCCCCCTAATCTCTTGGTTAGATTTTCCGCATAGGTCAATGGTGTAGGCCGACCAGCATATGTTTTAAGATGATAATTGAGTTCCTTGAGAAACTTTTTATCTTTCTTTGCTTCAATATAGGCTTTTTCCAACTCTTCTAAAGTTGGGATTAACATTTCCGGTACATACCGCCCACCGAATTGCCCAAAATGTCCTTTATTCATATCTCTCCTTTGCGTTTCTAATAAATGCCTTAATTTTTTCAATATCCTGTTTTCCATTTGTTTCAATACCTCTTGCAACATCAACACCAAAAGGTTGAATCTTTCTAACTGCCCCAGTAACATTCTCTGGTGTTAAACCCCCTGCCAGAAAGATACGATATTTACTAACAATTAATATAGCTTCCTCTACATTAACCATTTCTCCCTCTCCTTGTTTTACTCTATCAAGAAGAAAATAGTCTACAGTGTAAGAATCAATCTCTTTGAATGAATTAATAACTTTGATCAGTTTAGATTGTATATGCCTAATATATTCTGGATTCTCTTGACCATGAAGTTGCACAAAATCTAAATCAAGTTGTTTTACAAGTTGATTAACCATTGTTATTTCTGCGTTTTGGAAAACTCCTACAATCTTTACTTTACCTTTAACTTTATTAATAATTTCTAAAGCCTGTCTAGATTCAATAAAACGTCGAGAACTTGGCACGAAATTAAAACCAAGATAATCGGCACCGGCCTCTATTGCTGCTTGCGCTGCTTCCACCGTTCGAATTCCACAAATTTTAACTTTTATATCATTCATATTTTTAAACTTTTAATAAAATTGTCTATATTTGCTGCTTTCATAAGACTTGTACCTACAAGTACACCTTTTGCACCTGCCTCTTTATACCTTCTTACTTCAAATGAAGAATGAATGCCTGAAAATCCAATCTTAATAAACTTATCTGGAATTTTTTCAAGTAAAGTACATGCTTTAGGTATGTCTATAGTGATTGTACGTAAATCTCGCGCATTAACAGCAATAAAAGAGGTATTTGTATCGAGGGCTTTTTCTAAGTCTTCTTCATCGTTAATTTCAACTATTGGCTCAATACCTATCTCTTGAGAGATTGTTACAAAATCTTTAAGAACATCTTTATCTACTAAGCGAGCAATAAGAAGTATGGCATCAGAACCTATCATTTTAGATTCATAAATTTGATATGGATCGATAACAAAATCTTTTTGCAATATTGGAATATGTACTCTTGTTTTAAGCTGAGAAATAAAAATAGTGTTTCCTTTAAAATAATGCTTCTCCGTAATAAACGATATTGCATCTGCTCCAGCTTTCTCATAAGCAATCGCCCTTTGTATAATGTCGCTTCCTGAACCTAAAGAAGAATTTGTAGGAGACGCAAGCTTGATTTCAGCAATTATTGCTATATCAGAATGAGCTACGTTGATGAATCTATTCTTAAAGGTACTTGTGAGTTTAGCTTTAGTAACTTTTCTTTTTAGTTCATCAATAGAAAGTATCCTCTTCTGTTTACTAAGGTCTTTCTGTTTCTTTTCAATAATCTGTAATAATATACTATGCATATTTTTGTGTCTCCTTTACTAAGTTCTCCAAAACTAATTTTGCTTTTCCGTTGTCAATAGATTTTTCTGCAAGTTCTATACCTTCTTTAATATCAGACACGACACCTGCAACATATATAGCAAATGCACTATTAAAAATAACTATATCCCTTTTTGAACTCTTCTTTCCCTGTAGAATTTCTCTTATAAAACTTGCATTTTGTTGTGCACTGCCTCCTAAAACTTCTTCGTTGGGGACTTTTTGTAGACCATAATTAACCGGATCAATAGTAGATTGTTTTACTGAGTGGTCTTTTACCTCGAATAATATGGTCTTTGAAGAAATACTTAACTCATCTAAACCATCCTCACTAGTAACTATAAGGAGGTGTTTATACGCAAGAGTTTTTCCAACTTCTGCTAGTTTTTCAGCGATCTCTACATTAGGAACGCCAATAAGTTGTTTTTCAACAGATGCCGGATTTGCAAAGGGTCCAAGATAGTTAAAAACTGTTCTTACTTTTAATTCTTTTCTTACTGCAATTACATTTTTCATTGATGGGTGGAAGTTTGGAGCGAATAAAAAGACCATGCCCGCTTTATTAAAAACTTCTTCTGCTTGCTGCGGAGACAGTTGTAGATTTACACCGAGCCCTTCTAGTACATCTGCGCTTCCACACTTACTGCTTGCCGCACGATTCCCATGTTTTGCAACTTTTACACCTGCCCCTGCAACAACAAAAGCAACTGCTGTTGAAATATTAAAAGTTCCACTACTATCGCCACCTGTACCACATACGTCTATGGCATTACTTGCGTTAACGTGAATCATATTCTCTCTCATGGCTTTGATAAATCCCACAATTTCAACTGGAGTTTCTCCTTTCATTCTAAGCGCTATGAGAATAGCCCCAATTTGTGCTGGAGTAGCTACTCCTTTTATCACGTCATTGAGAAATAGCTGAGTTTCTTCAGTTGTTAAATTTTGCTTACTTATTAATTTATTTAATAAATTTGTATTTCCCATAGTTATCTTTCTCCAATTAAAAAATTTGCCAATAATAATTTTCCACCATCTGTAGCGAAAGACTCAGGGTGAAACTGTATCCCTTCTATTGGATATATTGTATGCCTCAAACCCATAATTTCTCCTGTATCTTTAGATGTAGCAGTAATCTTTAAACAGTCGGGCAGTGTTGCTTTCTCTGCAATAAGTGAATGGTATCGCATAACTTCTAAATCCTGCGGCAATCGTTGAAATACTCCTTTTTTATCATGCGTAATCATACTTGTTTTTCCATGCATCGGAACTTTTGCCCGAACGACTTTCCCGCCAAAATAATATGCTATCCCCTGCATACCTAAACAAACTCCTAAAACTGGTATTTCCTTCCCAATTTTTGTTAAAACATCCGAACAAACACCAAAATAGGCTTTATCAGAAGGATCGCCGGGTCCAGGTGAAATAATAATTCGATCATAGGTTCTTTTTTTAATCTCGAAAAGTGAAATTTTGTCATTTCGAAATACATCCAATGTAAAGTTTTTAAATTTACTTTGCAATAATTCCCCAACATACTGGTAAAGATTGAACGTGAATGAGTCGTAATTATCAATAATTAAAACTTTCATGCTTCCAATACCTTTCTCATAGCGGCTAATTTTCTTTGAATTTCATCATATTCCTTTTCCGGTATCGAATCATAAACAATGCCTCCGCTTGTCTGCGCATAGGCATATTCATCTGAGATAAATAGAGAACGCAGAGCAAGCGCAAATGTACAGTCTCCATTAAAACCAAAATGACCTACTCCACCTCCATAGGGACCACGTGCCTCAGGTTCATTTGAATCGATAATTTTAATTGTCTCTACTTTTGGAGTACCACAAACTGTCCCCATTGGGAAATTACTTGCAAGACCAGAAAACATGTCGTCCTGTGGACGAATTATGCCAACAATCTCACTTGATATATGTTGTACATGGCTGAATTTTTTTACACTCATCAAATCTCTTATTTTTACTGTGCCAAATTTAGCTACTCTTCCTATATCATTCCTGTGTAGATCTACCAACATATTGTGTTCTGCTCTCTCTTTGGAGTCATTTAAAAGAGTTCTAGCAAGTTCCTGATCTTCTTTTTCATCTTTCCCTCTTCGAATTGTTCCAGCCAGTGGTCTTGTTGTCATCTCTCCATCTCGAAGAGAAAATAATAATTCAGGGCTGGCACCAATTATTTTTTTATTACCGAATTTGATGTAATACATAAAGGGTGAGGGATTAACCTTCCTTAATTTTTCATATAAATTTAGCGTATCTCCAATAATCGTATATTCTGATTTAAAGCCTACTTCGCATTGAAAAGTATTCCCTGCATTAATATGTTCTTTTACTCTTTCAACTATTGTTGCATGTTCTTTTTTGGTTAAACCGTCTTTAATAAATTTCACTTGTAAAGTTTTCTTTTTAACTGCTGTGTGCATAACTTTTTTCAAAATATTACTTCTGTTAGCGCTGTAATAAAAATAAAAGAGTTCGGAAGTTTGCTTATCTAAAATCAATCCGTCGGTATAGACACCAAAACAGAATTGATCAAAAAGATCATGAACTTTGATATGCAATGAAGGCTCAAAGTAATTTACTGCCTCATAACTTAAGTAACCAATTAACCCTCCGGCATAGTTCCTCGTTATAGTTTGAGGAGGCAAAATATCTCGCAAAGCAAAATATGGATTCTTAACAGGATAACTTTTATTATCAATTATCAAGTTACTTCCACGAGCTGAAATTATGTGAGCCGGATCAAACCCAATAACAGAATACCTGGAAAACTTTCCTTCATCTCCAAGTGATTCAAAAATAAAACACGTTTCGAACTGCTGCTCTATTTTCTTAAACAGCTCATAAAAATCTACCCCTTCTGCAAATTTAATATACATAGGTTTTTGTGATAGTTTAATTTTAGGTAATTTTTTCATAAGTTTTTTCTAATAAAAAAGCCCTTGCCAGACCACCAAAAATGATGATCTAACAAGGGCCTTGTAAAGGCGATGCCACCTTGTACTGTTTCCCTATAAAATATGCTTCCAAATGGAAGCAAAATCATAATAAGGAAACCTTATTCATGACGTGCTCCGAAATCTTCCGACACACGCTACGGTCTTTTACGGTTTCGCCTCCGGCTCATACTCTTGAGCAGCTCCCTGGCTCCAAACGCACCAGATCAACGCTTTTACCACGATCATGTAAACTGATTGTGGCTTATTAAGTTGTCAACTAATATTATATCACACTTTGTCAAATTTTTGTGCCCCTGATGGGGTTTTCACTGTTTTGAATTTTGGATTTTGGTCATTAGGATTTATTTAGAAATTAGATATTTAGCCTGTTAACTTCTCTCTTAAACTGTTCTCCGCGGTCTTTGTAGTCTTTGAATATTCCAAAACTAGCAGAAGCTGGAGAGAGTAAGCATATTTTTCCAAGACTTGTCTTCGCATACGCAATCCTTACAGCCTGCTC
>Ga0213870_1000584_pt1 | contig 16902 bp, 12 predicted proteins | sample WICALVC2017_Meta_FD_160119 | JGI IMG/M metagenome (GOLD analysis project Ga0213870, IMG submission 160119) | Freshwater microbial communities from subterranean cave lake in Wind Cave National Park, South Dakota, United States - WICALVC2017 | ecosystem: Environmental > Aquatic > Deep subsurface >... | reverse complement strand
TTGGGCCCAGCACCATGCCGTTGGCGCCCTTTGCGCCTCCCAAAATCTTTATTCGGTATTTTGTACTCGCTGCATACGCTCCCGAATTGAACGTATTCTGCAGATTGATTGTGGCAGAAAGCTTTGTGGTGCCAAGAGTAACGGTGGTAATGGCGCTTGAGGTAACATCGGTTTCCGTGGCGCCAGAAACTGTAAAGAGTTTCACAAAGTTCTTTAACACATAGGTTCCAGCGTCATCTGCCATGGGGTCAGAAAAGTTAATCACAACTTTGGTGTTTGTTGGCACGCTTGAGGCTCCTGGAGGCGGAGTGCTGCCTGTCACGTGGGGAGGAACAAAAGCTCCCGCGCCAAACGTCTGTGAACCAGTCAAGGTTCCGGTAAAGGTTGAGTTGGAAGTTGTGAAGGAAAAGGCGTAGCTTCCGTCTGCCTGGTTCCCTTGGATAGCGTTGCCTGCGGTGTCTGTGACAGCAGTGCTTACAATAACCGCAATGGTTTTCTTGTCTCCCAAGGTATTGGCGCCAGACAAAGACCACACAGCCATATTGGGCTCTGGAGGAACGCCTGCCAAAGCAGTTCCGGTTGGAGCAGTAACATGGTACGTCCAAGAACCCTTGCTTGTCGTAATATCGCCAAGCGCTCCTGTTGCAGTGTTCACGTCGTTGACCGTGAGATTGGCGGCAGTGATGGAAGACTGACTCATCGCCTTGTTAAACACCACCGCAATCTTTATATTTGAATCAGACCCTGGCATATTGGTCATGTTGTTGTTTGGCATGGTGAACTTCACCCCCGGCTTTGTGGTGTCTCCTCCAAATCCGCCTGCTGCTCCTTGCGTTAACTTAAATGGTATGCCTGTTGCTCCTGCGGCAATGCCGTTGATGTGGCCGTCTGCGTATGTATCTTTTACTGCCACCAGGTCATACACGCCAGCAATCATTCCAGAAATGGTAAAGGCGCAAGTTCCATCGGTGGTTGCGGTAAACCCGGTTCCTTCTGCAAACACGCGGGCTGACTGCACTGTTGTTGGGCACAAGTTAGCTGAATCTTTCACTGTTCCTGCAATGGTGCTTGCTCCTGCTGCAACTGAACTCAACTGGAAAGGCGTGGTCCCTGTTTGATACATGGAAAGTGTATTGGTGCCGTCTGTTGCCTGCAGAAAGTAGCGAGTAATAGTGTTTGCAACTCCAATGGAAGCTGAAGGAATGGTAAAGCTAAAGTATCCTGAACCTACAAAGGCGCCTGTCACCTGGGGGGTTGTGGGAGGAGTGCACCCTGTGCCTTGGCAGTGAGACAGCTTTGCTACGAGGGCGGGGTTTGTGTCTTTTGTTGCCTTGTCATCAACAACTCTTGCAAACAATAAGAGGTTTGTGCTTGCTGTTGCCTGGAACACGGGCCGGTGATGTATGCTTGGAGCAACTGCGTCAAGAAAAGAAGCTGTGGTTCTAAATGAGCGAACAGCAGTGGTTTCCAAGGCAGCTGCTGCTGCAGATACCAAAGCTGGCTGCTCTGCATACGTGCTCACTTTCCAGTAGTACAAGGTGTCTGGTGAAAGCTGAACTGGTTGAGTCAAAATCAGGAAGGCTCCTGCGCCGTAGTTTACGCCACAGCTTGCCGAACCGCAGTGGCTTCCATTGGTGTTGTTGGCGTCAGCTGGTTTTGGAAAAACGTAGTCCCATACCTTGGTTGCAAAGTCAGAGGTTGAGGCAACCGTAACCCGGTAGCTGTTAAAGCTCGTATTGCTTGAAGGGTTAAAGCTGAATGAAGGAGGTATGGGGGTATTAGTTCCAGCATCTGCAGGGCTTTGAAGCGTCAACCCAGAAGCTCCTGAAGGAAACACGGAAAACCCATTGGGCATGGTAACGGTCTGGGTTCCTGTGGTCACCTGCACGTCTCTGCCTCCTGCTGTTGCAGTTCCTGAAATGCTTACAGTAAACGTAATAGAGGTTGCGCTTGTTGCAGTCATTGTGCCTATGGTAGTCCCATTGGTTCCAGTAACTCCAGGAGGCATGAGTAAAGCTACGGTTGAGGTGCCGCCAAAGCTTGTATTAGAACCCGTAATCGTTACGGAAAGATTGGTAGCAGACTGCGCTCCTCCAGCAGGACTCACATTGCTAATGAAAGGCACTGCTCCGCCAGAAGCAGCAACGTTAATGCTGAAAACTTTTGTGACTACAACAGGAGTGCCTGCGCTGTCAGTAACCTTAATAGCTACCTGAAAGGTTCCAGGCACATTGGCAACCGTTCCGGTGAGCTTGCCGTTTGTTGCAATGGCTAATCCAAGGCTGGTAAGCGTTGTGGTGTCTCCGGCAGAACTTGCGGCAAACGTATAAGGAGTGGTGCCTCCAGATGCGGCAAAGGTAACAAGGGGAGTGGTTGCGTCATACACCACTGCAACAGTGGCAAGAGGAACATTGGCAGTGGTAATGTTCAAGGGGCTTGAAAAGTCCTTTGCCGCGGCTACTATAGCGTTGCCTGCCATGCTTGCAATCTTGTTTGTGCCTGCAGCAATGGTGCTTGGGGTGCCGTCAAAATCGCCGCTGTCTGTGGTATCGCTCAAGGTGACGGTTGCAAAGTCTTGGCCCTGGGTATGCGTAACTGTTGTAACAGTGGAGCTTCCTGTGGTTCCCAGATCAACAAACGTAAGAGGGTCGCCTGCGCCCACAAATGCCAAGTTTCCTCCTCCAAATTTCTGCACTGGCTCTGAAAACTTGACGGTAACAGTGTTCTGCCCTGCAACTCCTGTAACGCTTACAATAGTGGGGGCTCCTGTGTGCGCGTGAAAGTCATTAATTGGGAAAGGAGTTGTGGGGCCCGCTCCGTCAGTAGTCATTACTCCGCTTGCTGGAATGGTGGCGGCAATAACGTCATTGTTTGCAATGGTGCTTGAGGTTTTAATAACAACATAAAAAACAACTGCAACTGCGTTCGTAAGCGCAACAGGTGCTGCAGGCATCAAAGTAATGTTGTTGCCAACAAAAGCTGGGCTTGCTGCCAAGGTAACAACTGTATCATTCGAATCAAAGCTCCCTACTGTTCCCAAGGTAGCGTGATCTTGGTACAAGGCAACTCCAGAGGTGGTGCCGGTTGCAAGAGCAACTAAGTCTGAGGTTGCAAAATTAGCGCCAGAAAAGTTCACCTGCACAGAGGTTAGGGTTTGGCTTACTGCAGACGCTGTTACGCTCACCTTAGCTATTGCGGTAGCTGGAGAGCTTGCTCCAATAGGAGCTCCTGGGAAGTTGCCGTTCACGGTGCCATTGGAAAGAATAACTGATGCCGCCGCCTGCGCAGGCAAGGGAATCAAAGCAATTCCTGCTGACCACAGAATAGTGGCGATGCTTAGGGTGATAGAGACGACCTTCTGCAAAGATGCTTTTTTCATATTCATATTATTTCTGATGACCGCTGATTTTTAGCTGATGACCGCCGATAATCCGCGGTAATCAGCAAGCAATCAGCGGCAATCAGTGGTTAATTAAAAAGAAAACTCAAACAGTGACCCTGCTTGAGCCGAAGTTAAAACGAATTATACACAAAAAATTGATAAGCCATTGTACGACCAATTAATCTATTATGGTGGGTGCAAACACATGTGTAAAGGACGAACCCTGTGGATAACTTTGTTCCCTTGAAGGGAACTACTGATGGCCGCTGATTTTAGGCTGATGCCCGCTGATGCTGCTGTTCACTGATGCCCGCTGATATTGATTGCCGATTGCCGCTGATGTTATTATAATGTATGCGTATGCAAAGAAATAAGGTGCAAGATTTCTTATATGAGGATTTATCATACAAAATTAGAGGATGTGCTTTCAGAATATACAATGTCCTAGGGTTTGGACATAAAGAAGTGGTATATCAAAAAGCCCTTGCCATAGAATTTGAAAGGGCAAGTATTCCATTTGAAAGAGAAAAAATATTACCAGTTATTTACGAAAGTAAAAAGGTTGGCATATATAAGCCAGATTTTGTTGTTGAGGATAAAGTGCTTATTGAGCTAAAGGCAGTTCCTTTTGTGCCGAAAGATTTTGAGGTTCAGCTTACTTATTATTTGAAGAGTACCAATTATAAACTTGGCTTTCTTATCAATTTTGGCGCAAAACGCTTTGATATTCGTCGTCGTGTTTGGACACCGGATCAGCGGTAATCAGCTATCAATCACAGCAAGCCACTGATGTCCGCGGATTTTATGCTGATGACCACTGATAAAAATATCCGCGAAAATCAGCAAGCAATCAGCGGTAATCAGAGAAAAACGAACAAAACAAAGAAGCCCCGGATATACCGAGGCCTCTCTGCACTCTACAAGGAAAAGAGTAACTACTTCCCAATCAGGGAATTGAGCTTTGCTCTTGTTGACGGCCCTACTGTGCCAGTGCCTTTGGTTAGCCCTGCAGGAGTAAGAATGCTTGAGCTATACTTTTCCTGGAACTTCACCACTGCAGATTTGGTTGCTGAACCAAACAAGGTTGTTTCTTTTCCCGGAGAACCAGCTCCTGAAGCAGAAACCTGCGTATCAGCGCTCTGGTTGAGCAGCGCCTGAAGACATTTCACGTCACTGCCTGAAGATCCAACCTGCAGAACTCTCGCAAACGTAACTCCTGAGCACGCTGCGGCAGAAGGCGCAACAGCTGGGCTTTCTTGCGCTATCAGTATAGCCAATTGCGCTCTCAAGTATGTGATGTTCTTGAGAATTGCCACAATGGCTTCCTGAAGCTGGGTTACGGTTGGGTTTGCAGGAAGGGTTGGGATTGGCACGAGAGCGGTTGGTGTAGGAGTAGGTGTTGGTGTCGTTGTAGGTGTAGGAGTCGGTGTTGGTGTTGGTGTCGGTGTTGGCGTTGGCGTGGGGGTAGGTGTTGGCGTGGGAGTTGGAGACGGAGCTGGGCTTGGCGCTGGGGACGGAGATGGTCCACCTGACGCCTCGGCAAAGGCACAGATTGCTGCGCCAGGCGTTATGGTAAAGGCAACAGAAGGGGTTCCTCCATTAATAACAGCGGTTGCCACAAGGGCAGAACTACAGGTAACGTTGGCGGTTCCGTTTCCAGAAAAAGAAACACTGAGATTTCTGCTCGCGGAAGTTACCGTAAAGGCAGTGCCTGAGGGAACCGTAGCCACAATGTTGCCGGTGTTCACCACTACCGAGTCTGCTCCAGAACCTGCTTTAATAATCAGGTTAATGTCTGGATTTGAGAGGTCAGCAGTGACGTCTGCAGGATAGTTGACAGCCGCAGCCAGCACAACCCCCGGCACCACAACAGCCAATCCAAGCAAGAGCAATGCGACTATATTGAGTTTAAGTTTTGTCACTCTAGACAACTAAGTTAAGGTTATTCAAGCTCTATACAGAAGTAGTTCCAAATAGCAACGCCAGTACTTGCGGCATGAGTAATAGTCAAAGCCGCTGTAGAAGTGACGGCAGCAACACCAGCAGTATTTTCAGCTGCTACTACACCAGCGGCAGCGTTACCTGCACTAATTATACAGGAAGGAGCTGTAGCGTAAAGATTGGTGAAAGTTATTACCACTGTTGTATGTGATGTTGCGTCAGAAGTTACGATACCAGCTGTATCTGTAGATGTAGCGGTAATTGTAGGAGTACCTGCAGACTGCGTTGCGACTGGAACTACGCCTTTGGTGACAAGATCACCAGTAAGCTCGATACCATCTGTACCTGCGAGTATATCTGTGAGACCTGCTGCAGCACCATCACCGATAGTGATTGTCTTGGCTCCTGTGCCACCGATACCGATGTTAATAGCTTGAGCACCGGTGCTGTTACCAAGAGTAATCGCTCCAGTGCCAGCTGCTGCACCAATGACGATAACGTTAGCAGCCGGAGCGCCAACACCGATGTTAAGCGCTGTAACGTTAGCAGAACCCAAGTTAATGGTTGAGGTTCCACTTCCTGTTACAGCTCCTGAGTTTAAGGTGAGGGTTCCTCCAGCAGCGTTTCCTCCTGTGCCTGCTGCTCCTGCCAGTACGGTGATTGCTCCTCCTGCTCCCCCGGTTGGTGTGCCTGCTGAGGCAACGCCACCTGTACCAGCGGTAAAGGTAAGGGCTCCACCTGCTCCCCCAATGTTGGTTCCTGCGGTGACAGTTGCAGCGCCTCCAGTACCACCTGTTACTGCGAATGCTCCACCTGCTCCACCAGTGTTGGCAGTGGCAGCAGAGGCAGCTGTTCCTCCTGTGCCTAATGTCCAGGCAACACCTGAACCAATGCCTCCCACACCAGTGGTAGTAATGGTGGTGTTACCTCCTGCTGCAGCTGTAAGGCCAATGATGGCTGAGGCTGCAGTAGCTGGTGTAGTGCCTACTGCTGCGGGTTGGGTGCCGGTAACATTCAGGGAATCTGCAATATCCAGGGTCACGTTAAAGTCTCCTCCGGAAATATCTACATCTCCGTCGGTGACAAGGATGTCTCCTGCGGTAAGGACGAGGGTATCGGTTCCATCAGCTACCCCTGCTGTTGTGATAAGCCCTGCGGTTGTAATGCTCCAGTTGGCATCGGTAAGAGCCAAATCAGCTGCGGCTTGACCGATTCTGATCACATCAACTCCTGTAGCACCTGTACCAATGTTGAGAGTATCTATGGCTGTTCCGGTACCGATGTTGATTGTGCGGGCAATGTCTGTGCTACCAGCATTAAGTGTTGTAGCAGCGTTGGCTAGATTAAATGCAGCAGAGGTTGTTGTGATATCTCCACCGTTTAGAGCAAGGTCATCAGCAGTCGTAATAAGACCAGCTGTTGTAATGCTCCACTGTGCATCGGTGAGTGCCAGATCAGCTACTGAGTCTCCGATACGTATGACGTCTGTAGCAGTGCCTCCTGTACCAATGTTTATCGTATCAATCCCGGTTCCTGTGGCAACATTAACGGTTTTACCTCCGTTGCCTGTGGCCAGGTTCATGGTCAGGGCACCTGCTGAGGTTCCAATGCTAATGGCTCCTGTCTGGGCCGTGCCACCAATAGTGATGGTGCCGCTTGTTGTTGCGGCTCCAATAGAATATATGGAACCAGCGGCTCCATTAAGCGTAAAGTCACTCCCTGTGGTGATATTGATATCGCCTAAGGTAGTACTTGTGATATTGATATCGTCAGTATCTAATGCCCCGGTATTGGTAATAGTTAAGGCTCCTACTGAAGTTGACCACGTAGAAGCTGCTGCTGCTGTGAGCGTCAGCACGCCGTCTGAACTTACTGTGGTTGCGTTAATGGTTACTGCAGCTTGAGCAATGCTCACGCCAAATACTGCAAACGAGAGAACTAAAAATCCAACAATACCACCGCGGATTAATGCGGATACTGCGGATTTATGCTGATACTTCATTTGTATTATATTGTGTGTGTTAATCATTTTGTTATGAATTTTGTTTTCGACATTTTATTTTTCAATGAGAAATTGCGACCTTTGTTTTTTTAATACGCAGAACCACGCTGAACCTCTACGCAGAAAAACGCCGAAGCGATGTTAAACTCGCGTGTCTGAATTTTCTTATTATACACTATACCACCCTGTCAAGAAAATGCACCTGTGGATAACTTGTACCCCTGCTGGGGGCACCGCTGATGCATGCTGATACGGCTGATTTATGCCGATACTTTTCTACTATGCGCTAACCGCTTGATTGTTAGTTTTTGTGGGCCAAAATTGATAAGAAAGCCAAGAGGAAGGGTTTTGATTTCAATTCAATCATAATGTTGTCGTTTACAACCAGATCGGGGATATATGTGCCTATTTTCTCTCCTTGATAGGACATTTGTACTCTAACTTGATGTCCTACCTTCATCCTCTGCTTTCTGAGTTCTGCTGAAAGGGCGCGCTCAATAATCTTTTCTTTAATGCCTCCACCTAAAACATTGTAAACCTGAAAGCAGGCCCCTCTAATCTTATAGGATTCTTGTTCGTATAAGAAGTCGTCTACTTTCTTTTTTGGCACATTCTTAGTTTATCACATCAGCATAAATCAGCTTAATCAGCATAAATCAGCGGTATTGAACGGTATTGAACATCAGTTCATTGAGGCGCGCTCTTCTGTCATCAGAAATCTCAAAATCTTTGATAAAGGCATACTGATTGAGCGCCTCCTGCAGATTCCCCGCGGCCAAACTCTCCTCTATCTTTTGAATGTACACGTCTGCCAAAAGATTGGCGCCTTCGGGGCGAAACGTCATTTTTAAAATGGTAAAGGCGTACTCTTCCGCGCCCGCCAAATTGTTCTGTTCCAAGGCCATTCTCCCTAACTTTTCTAAAGCCAAAACGCGCAAGTACTGAAACCGCCACCCCTGGGGAACTTGAGTATACACTATGGTAGAAATCTCCAGCGTCTTTTGGTAGTTGCCCGGAATAAAGTAGGCCTGGTCTGCTTTTACATACGAGGCGCTTTCTATGCTTTCAAAATCCTGCTCCGTGTTCCAGCCTTTCTCATACGCCGTCTTTAAATACCTGGCAAAGGCAGGATAATCCTCTGCTTCTGCCGCGCTCTTTAAGCTCACGAGCACCTGCTCTTTTCTGGTATCATCTTCAATTGGTTCTTGCTGCAGTAAAAAGAAAAGCCCTGCTCCAAGCAAGAGAATAAAGCATAGAAGGATGATAAGGGATTTTTGCATACAAATTTTTGGCAATCTAACCTTTCTTACGAATTCTAATTTTCCCTTCTTCAACTACAATAAGAGCGCAACAGTTCTCTTTTTTCTTCAGAACCTGTGAGTTGAGGAGTGTCTTGAGCGCTGAGTTGATGGACTCTACGGTTTGATTGCGAAGCCGCAAAACAACCACTCCAAGATTCTTTTGAATACCGAGATAATACATCTCGCCAAAATCAAGATCAAGCGTAATAAGAATACGATTTGTTGCGGCGGCTTTTTCTGCTATTTTCTCGTCATCTGCACCATCCAAACGAAATTGGGCTACAGTTTTTGTGTCGTAGCCCAACGAGTTTAAAAATTCTGCTGTTTCATGAGAAAGATTCTCATCGAGAAGAAACTTTGGCATGCGTTTACTGCATAACAACCCGAGGGATTACAAACTCTTCTTCTCGTCTCGTGAGCGCTTGCGCATATTCTAATGCTGCCTTAATATCATGTTTTTCTAACCGAGGATACGCTTTAATAATGCGGTCATACGTGTACCCATTCGCAAGAAGATTTAAAATCAAATACACCGGTATTCTTGTGCCTTTAATAACCGGTTTCCCTGCCAATATCTTTGGGTTTGTAATGATGCGCTGTACCATATATACCGATTATATGCCGATAATAAAAGGAGGTCAATCCCCCAGCTCATGAGAAGAGATTTTTGCATGGTTCCTATTATACAAAAACAAAACCCGCCCCATCCCACTTCGCCCATAAGGGCTACGAGGGATGCACAAGGCGGGCGGATTTTGGAGGACTCACCTCAATGCCATACCAATCAACAACGGCTAGGGCTTAGAAAGAGCCAGTTGGTGTCGGTGATGCAGCTGATGCCATCACGTTACCATTGACGTCTTTGATACCTACGGTTGCTGTACCAACAACAGTTGTACCAGCAGCCAGAGCAGGAGTGCCAACAACTCTTGCAGTACCCGTGTTTAAGGTAACTGTGAGCGCTGTACCTGCTGCGTTGAGGGTCAAATCGGTGGTAAAGCTTGCAGCTGCAGCTAAAGTAGCACCACTATCAAACGTAGTAATGTTAGTTACTGTTATGATGCCGTCAGCTGCTACGCCTGTCACACCTCCAGTAGAAGCTGCAGCAACGCCAGTCACCGCTGCGCCACCGGGGATCAATGAAGCATTGATGTTTGTAGGATCAATCCTTTCACTGAGCGTGATTACAATGGTGTCAAGTGCATCAACTGAGTTAGCTGCGCCAGTGCCGTTCGCTACAACAATTGTAGACATTGTTGGAACAGTGGCGTCAGTGGAACCAGAGCTTGCTCCCAAAGTCATTGGGCTGGAAGGCTGAACATAGCTTGCTCCTGCCTGATTCACCCAACTAATGGAAGTTGTGTTGTCTGTCCACACAACGTCACCTGCTGTAACCACGCCTGCGGCAGAAGAGCTTCCAAGAGAAGCAATGCTTACGTCAAGCGTGTTGCTTGTTCCTGCTCCAGAACCCACATCGGCTCTTACCACATAGGAGCGAGAAGTGTTCTCAACAACCTCGTTGGTAGCGCCTGTGGTTACCAACGTACATCTCCATTCAGTTGTAGACAGCGCCACGCAAGCAGTTTGGTAGGTGGCGTTGGCATCAAATTCTGAAGGATACACTCGTACGTTGTTTACCGTAAGGCCCGACTTGGTTGTGGTAATGTCCACAGAGGTAATCACCACCTTGTTTTCTGCCACGTCTTCAGCATTGTTTGCTGCCGCGGCGTTAAACTGGAAGATGACTCTCTGCGTTCCGCCAGTGGTTGAGCCCTGCGGTGTGCCTGAAGCTACAGAAAGCGTCAGCTTGGTCTTGAGCACGGTGATTGCGTTGCCGTTAATGCCTGCCAAGAAGTAGATGTTGCCGGCAGCGTCTGAAATTGAGGTCTTGCCCAACACTCCTCTTTGAATAAGCAGGGTTCCGTCACCCGTGCCACACTCCATGCAGTAGCCGATTTCGTCAGTGGCATTGTCGTACGTAGCGTCAGCGTTCATGTCTATCAATACGAATGAACCAGTGCGGTCTGTAGCTGGTGCGGCGTTAGCTGTCATGGTTTGGGTTGTGCCCAAAGCAGTGTAGGTGGTAGCTGTACCATCTGCTGCGAAAGTCGGGGTTGCGCCTCCAATCAAGATTCCTGCTTCAACAATTAGGTCTGAACCATCGTTATCTTCCGCAACAAGCACAGAAGTTCCTTCTGCCTCAATGCTAGACAAGAAGATCCGTGGGGTTTGGCCTGTAACCGTGGCCTGGCTGGAAGCAACATAGGTTGGCTTTGCCAACAGGTATACTGTTCCGTCTTTTGGAACCGTAATCCTGTCTGATCCGGTTAGGGTCCAGCGGGCAAATCCTGGGTTTGCAGCGTCTGCATCCCAAGTTCTCGGACCGCTCACTTGAGTGAATGATCCAGATCCTTGCGCCTGCCACAAAGTTACCGAAGCAAGCACTACGTCATCTGCAGTTGCATCAGTGCGGAGAGTAACGTCCTTCACGTAGAGAACTTCATTTGTTCCGGCAAGCTTTACCTTTAAGGAACCGTCAGAAGAACTGGAACCAGCAACCGCAATAGCGGGTTGAGGAGTTCCGTTGTCTAAGGTTACCGTAAGGGTTCCCGCGCCCACTGCCGTAATGGTTTGGCCTGCAAGAACTGCGTTGCCATTGGTGTTGACCGCGGTGCCAGAAGAAGCAGTAGTGCCAGACACAAGAAGTGATGGAATTATCGTGTCATCTGTGCCTCCGTCGGTAGCGGCGGTAGCAAGACTTGCGTAGGCCTCAACCGTCAACGTACCGTTCTTTGCTAAGTTCTCCGAAATTGACCAAGTGTTTGCCGCTGCTACGCAGGTTGGGCTTGACTTGATGGTTGTGGTCTTTGAACCGTACTTTAAGTAGAGGTTGGCAATGTCTGCTGCTGCCAGGGCATTGGCACACGTAAGGTCTAGCTGGAACGTAGAGATGGTAATATCCTCTATTGAACTGCCGGCAAGCACCCACTGCCCAAGTTTGTAGGCAGAAACAGGCACCACAATGCTCTGATTGCCATAGGCCTGATCCTTTGCTAAGCTCATTACCCCAGTGGTTATCGTGAGCACGTTTCCGTTTACGTTCGATCCTGTAGGAACGTCAATTGTTCCCAAAGACACCTGTCTTGACGCGTTGCTTGCGTTTGTGTCAAGCAAAGCAATCTGCAGGGTGTCTGCCGCAACAAATTCAGCTCCGGTGTCTTCTTCGTCAAAGATGTCACCGCGAACTTCAACTGTTGCCGGGCTGCCCGGAGTTACCACAAAGTTTGTGGTAAAGGTGCGGGCATTTGCGGCAATGCCGGCTGCAATCAATCCTACTGTGCTTCCCACCTGCGAACCGTTTATCATGAGCCGTCCGTTCCGTAAGGTGTAGTCAGCGTCGGTGCCGCTTGTGTCAAGCGCAACCGCCAATGTTTCAACCTTAATTGGCTCTCCAAAGGCAGTGAATGTGTAGCTGGCAAGCAGCATGTCAGAAGCGCTGTTCGTAACGTTTCCAGAAGGAGAAGTGCTCTTGCGCTCCACTGTCATGGAACCTGCGTTCACGGTAATTTGGCCTGCAGTGGCGGGCAATGCGCCGCCTCCTTGGGTGGCAGCAATGTTCACTTTATACTGGGAATCTATTACATCCATATCTGCTCGGTTGCGAACAGACATTTCAATAATTCTGCTGGAACCTCCAGTAACATCAGCCATCACCTTTACGGTTCTTACTCCTGTTGCCAGGGTCTTTTCAAAACCGCTAAAGGTAACGTAGCTGTTGGCGCCCAAAGCGGCAACCGCAGAACCTACCTGCACGCCGTCTACCAAGAGGCGGAAGTTTCCAATGTCGGCTGTCAGAATGGAGTTAATCTGCCTTAATGCCATGCGGGAAAGTACTACATCCCTTGTGCCAATATTGAACTGCGCCTGCCATGCCAGAACATCGGTTCCTGGGTCTGTGGTAGTAACGCCTGGAAGAATGCTTGTAAGGTTAACCGTAGCCAGCGTGGCCACAGCTATTGAATGAAGATTGCCTGATGCGGGAACGCCAGTAATGGTGCCCGAAGAAAGCGTAACAGAGGTAAGCTGTACCCCTATTGTTTCTCCTGCGGCAGCAGCCATATCAGACTTAACTGAAATGGTCTTTGTTCCTGCCACCGTGAACAGCCCGCTGGGGGTGTTAAAGGTGATGTTTCCCGATGATACGCTTGCGGCATCTGTAATTCTCAACGCTCCGTCAAAAAGGTAGACGTTGCTCAAGGACGTATCAGCTGAAACGCCAATTCTCTTGAGAGTCAAGGCGCTTACAGTGCCACTCCCCGTAAACAAGAAGTCTGCCAAGTTGGCGGTTGCCTGCGTGCTTACTATCACTTGAGCAGCAGGGCCGCTTGCCAAAACAGAAAGCTGTCCTGGGGTTGGGGCCGGAGCTGGGGCTGCGCCAGGTGCTGGTGCTGGGGTTGCTGCCACTGGGGCTGCAAGCCATGCGGTTAATTTTGCTCTTGTTGCAGCTCCAACAAATCCTGTCCCTTTGCTTAATCCTATGGGAGTAAGAATTGAGGAAGCATTTTTCTCCTGGTACTTTATCACTGCGGCTCTGGTTTTAGAACCAAAGTACACGGTTTCACTTCCAGGAGAGCCAGCGCCTGATGCAGAAACCTGCGTATCAGAGCTGGAATTGAGCAGCGCCTGAAGACACTTCACATCTGTTCCTGAAGAACCAACTGTTAAACTCCTGCTAAAGGAAATTCCTGAGCAGGCAGCTGGAGCAGTTCCTGTGGGTGTGCTTCCCTGCGCTGTCTGTACTTGCCCTTGCAACGCGTTTAATGTTGCCATTAAGGCGTCAATTTGCGCCTGAAGCTCAGCGGCAGTTGCAGCTCCCACTGGGAGCGCAGCTGACATGAGCATTGAAGCAACAGTTGCGGTTGCAAAGAATCTTTGAACTGTACTCATTTGTTAGTTTTTAGTTAGTAGTTTTTAGTTTTTAGTTTTCGACCTTTGTTCCTAATTTTACTTCTCGACTTTCAAAATAATATCAGCGGCAATTAGCCAATAATCAGCGGGCATCAGTGGAGATTCGAAATCTCCCAGGCTTTTTCTAAGGCGGTCTGATAATCTCCTGCGTCAAACGCCGCCTTTGCTTCGTTAAATAATGCTTGCTGTTGCGCGCTCAGGGTTCTTGTGGCAAGGTCTGCGAGCTCGTTCTCAATTAGAGTTTTTACCGTTGTCTGCAGGTCTTCTTGCGCTTTCTCTCCAATGCTAATACCATATACCCTTTCAAGGTCTGCGGCAGATTTTTGTAATTGTATAATTCCTATGCCTGCCTGTAAAGCCTTGGCGTGATCTTTTGCCTCAAACCCGGCTACTTGGCGAGAAAGACTTGCGCTCGTTTCCTGGAATTCTTTTAGAGCAACGGCAAGATTGTCTCCGTTGGCTGCAGCTATCTTCTGGAGCTGCTCTAAGCGCTCCTGGGCTAAGGCAAGTTGAGCTACCGCGTCTTGCGCAAGGCGCTGTTGGTTAAACTGGAACAAAACTCCCAAAGAAATCACCAAGCCAAGCCCAGCCATTGCAAACGCCGGCTTCCTTAGAATAAAGGTAAAGGTGTCTATAATATGTCCTACCCCCCAAGCATCAGCGGTAATCGGCTTGTAATCAGCGAAAATCTGCATTTTAACAAAAGACACCCAGTCCCTCCTGGGTTCTATTGTTTTGAGCGAAGAAAGCACGTTGAGAAGCTCTTTTTCGTTCATACGTATATTATGTCGTTAATTCAGCCTTTCTGTTACACTGATTTTCGCTGATTTCAGGCTGATTTACGCTGATATCCGCATAAATCAGCGGCAATCAGCTATTAATCAGCGGCAATCTTCCCCTTGAGGGCCTGCAAAGCCCTATGGATACCTACACGCACATTCCCTTCAGATTTTCCTGTGATTTCAACAATTTCAGGAACAGAAAGCTCATCAATATACCGCCAAATAATGAGGTTCTGGTAGTCATCAGGAAGCTCTTTGAGAACCTTTTGGATATTCTCAATGTCCATGCTCAAGGAAGCCTGTTCCTCAAGAGACTCTGAGCTTGCAATAACCATCTCTTCAATGGAAACAACCTGAACCCTGCCCTTTTTCCTGTAATAGTCTGCCACCACGTTCCTCGCAATTTGGTAGAGAAAGGCTGATATGTTTCGGATTTCGTGCTTCGGATTTCTGATTTTATCATAGGAGGACCACCCTCTCATAAACACCTCGGAAGACAAATCTTCTGCAGTTTCTTGAGTTCCCACCTTTAAATACACAAAGCGGTAGATCTTTGCAACATGCTCGTCATATATTTTGCTAAAATCGTGTTTTTTGCTCATGTCCTATCTGCCTGCGCTGAGTTTATCGAAATGTCCTATATTTCTCCCCAAGTTTTCCACACTTCGACTCGCCCTTCGGGCTCGCTCAGTGTAAACAGTTTCAATTTACCTTATTTGGTAGAATACCGTGTTCCACTGCCCTTTGCGCTCAAGAAGGCCTTTTTGCACAAGCGTATCCAAATCTCTTCGCAAAGTTCTCTTGGTTACCTGGGGCAAAACCTTTTGCAGCTCCCAAACCTGGGCTTTCCCTTTTGCATCAAGCAGACCAAGAATTTTCCTCGCTCTCAACGACTTGCCTTTCTCCTCTAAAAACCCTTGCCCCGTTAGAGATTTCCTCTGTCCAGGGTTTTTCGCGTGCACAGTATCTTGCTCATGAGACCATGGAATCTCTAACAGGGCTTGGGCAAATTGTTTCACCCTTGCATATTCCCTTTCCAGTATTGAAAAATTCGCGGGGTTAATACTCCCTTGCGCTTTTGCAACCTGAAAATGCTTTTCTAAAGACTCAAGTTCTTGGAGCAGGTCTTTTGCAAAACCTTTTTTTTGGGTAGGGCTCAAAGAACCTTCTGCAACAAGGATGAGACCTTGAAGCACGGCATTGGCACCAAGCTTTATAGGAGTCCCAACCCTTCCATTGAGAAGATTTCCTACCCTATGGGTGGCAAGGCAAAGAGATATAAAAAAATCGCGATCCATTGCTTTCCTACTCTACCACAACCCTATCCTCCTTGACAAGTTTTATATCCAATGTTATCCTTTCTTTAGAGTGTGGGAAGACAGAAATTTCAAGCAAGGGGAGGTAAAGGTGACTACAGCAAAAAAGGAAACCCAGCAGGAAATCCAGTTTGGAACCCACGTAGTCAATCTCACTGGGCTGCCAGGTAGACTCGTCGGCATCGCCTCTCTCGAATACTTCTCGGTAGAAGAAGTACAAGGGCTCAATCCAGAAGTTGATTGCATCGTCGATGGCGATGCTGGCGTCATAATTTTGATGGCGCCTTTGATGGTACCTTAACCACAATCTGTCTTCTTGCATGACTACTCAAAAGCCCCCGCTGGCCGTTTCTCTGCCAGTGGGGGCTTGTTGTTTTCCTTGCCCAACTTTTCCGTTCCCAACCTATCTCCTTACCATTGCCATGGCAATGGTAAGGAGACAACACCAAAACGGAGTTTCTTCAAACTTCTTATGGGAACAAACACTGCTGGGCAGAATCGGGGTGGAAGCTCGTTCCGGTTATGGTTACCTGAGAAAATGTTGGGCACGCTCCGTCAATCTCCATTGCGTATTGGTTGTCTACAAAGGTAATACCGCTCCCTGAAACTGCGTCAGGTGGTAAAACATCTGTTCTGAGCCCGCTATTGTTGAAATTGTCACCAAAGAAGGTATTCCGTATTTCAACGCTTTGGAGTTCTAATGTTCCTCCGAATGCTACGCTAAGAGCTCCCCGACCCTGCTGAGCTTGATTATTCCCGCCGAATTTAACCACTGTGTTCTGCAGATTTCCTGTGCCTCCCGAAGGAAAACGTATCCACTTCCAGTGCGGAGTTGCAACCGTATCAGACGCATTTCCGCCCACCGTATCGTCATCTAAGGCAGTGAATACAACCTTGCTCCCTGACGTGCCGTTTGTTAGAAGTGTTCCATTGACCACAAGCTCTGGCGTGTTCGGGGTATTCACAAATTTTATAACAACCCCTGCCTGCAACGTAAGGATTTTTCCTGCTTGTATAGTAAAACTGTTCATAATGTAAGGCATGGTGTCAGCTTGCAGAGTGATGTTTTGTATGCCTGAGTCATCCAAAAACGTGCCGTTATACGTATTGTTAGTTGCCGTGTTCTCTGAAAGCGTTGCTGAAACAAGATTGAGCTTCACTGGATAGGTATTGCTCGTAAACGTATTTTTTGAAATGGTTGGGTTGCCTT
>Ga0213870_1000583_pt1 | contig 16917 bp, 21 predicted proteins | sample WICALVC2017_Meta_FD_160119 | JGI IMG/M metagenome (GOLD analysis project Ga0213870, IMG submission 160119) | Freshwater microbial communities from subterranean cave lake in Wind Cave National Park, South Dakota, United States - WICALVC2017 | ecosystem: Environmental > Aquatic > Deep subsurface >... | reverse complement strand
TCCACTTGAATCCGTGCGTTCATCTCGATAAAATAAAACTCTTTTTCAAAAAGGAATTCTACGGTGCCAGCATTCACATAATGGGTTGCGCGAACCGCTTCTAATGCCACACGGCCTAATTCGCGCCGCATTTTTTCGTCTACCACAGGAGAAGGCGATTCTTCAATAAGTTTCTGATGACGGCGCTGAACAGAACAGTCCCGTTCAGGGAAAAACACCGCTTTCCCTTTTTCGTCGGCCAAGACCTGCACTTCAATATGACGAGGCTCAACAAAATATTTTTCAATATAAACCGACTCATCTCCGCAAACCGTTCTCCCTTCTGATCGAGCCGTTTTGAGGAGATGGCTTAACTCCTCCTCTTTATGAACCACTCGGATACCGCGGCCCCCACCTCCTGATACCGCTTTGATAATTACCGGATAGCCGATTCTGTTGGCCACTTCAAACGCCTCGGTTTCCCCTGACACCGCCCCGTCACTCCCCGGAATAATCGGAATCCCGGCCTTTTTCATCGTCTCGCGGGCCTTTACTTTATTGCCCAATAGGCGAATCGCTTCTGCAGAAGGGCCGATAAACTTGATTCCCACCGATTCACACACCTCGGCAAAATGGCCATCTTCCGCAAGAAAACCATAGCCGGGGTGAATTGCCTCAGCGCCCGTCAACTCGGCGCTGCTTAAGATGTTCGGAATATTGCGGTAGGAGAGATTCGCATCGGCAGGCCCTACACAAACAGACTCGTCGGCCATCCTCACATGAAGCGCCTGTACGTCAGCTTCTGAATAAATAGCAACGGTACGGATAGAAAGCTCGCGGCATGCCCGAATAATACGCACCGCAATCTCACCCCGATTGGCAATTAAAATTTTCTTAAACATGATACAGGATCACCCTGCCTAAAACGCTACTTTATATTTGATAGAGGATTGTATCACTTTTTTTCACCCGCCCAACAAGGCGGGTTATCCCGCTTGCGGCCGGGCCTCCTCGATTTTAAAAAGAGGTTGGCCAAACTCTACAGAGGATTTGTCTTCAACGCAGATGGCGGCAACGGTTCCATCAATGTCAGATTCAATTTCATTCATCAGCTTCATCGCTTCTACAATGCAAAGAATCTGGCCTTTTTTAACCAAATCGCCAACTTTAACGTAAGCTTCGGCTCCTTGCATGTGAGCCCTGTAAAATGTTCCGACAATTGGAGAGTGGATGACGACAAGCTGGGGTTCTGTTTCCTTTGAAACCGCCTGTGCAGGCTGCACGCCTTGCAAAATGGGAGACGTCTGCGGCAGGGTGGGAAGCGTCGCTTCTTCTCTGTGGAGTGGAACAGAAAGCGGTCCGATGTGTCCCTGCTCTCTCCGAACACGGATCCGCCTCCCAGCCTCTTCGACCTCAATTTCCGTCAGATCGGTCTCTTCCAGCAATTGGATAAGCGATTTTATTTCTTTCAGATCCATCTTAATGAACACGCTCTATGTAGCTACCCGACCGCGTATCAACTTTAATCAACGTTCCAGACTCAATATAAAGTGGCACCTTGACCTCTCCGCCCGTCTCTAGTTTGGCGATTTTGGTGCCTCCCGTTGCGGTATCTCCTTTTACACCGGGAGCGGTTTCCGTAATCATGAGTTCAACAAAATTGGGAAGACGAACGCCAATCGACTTTCCCTTATAAAACATGATCTGGGTTACCATATTTTCTTTTAGAAAGTTTTTTGCAACACCCACCTGACCTACAGTGAGAAAGGTCTGTTCATAGGATTCTGTATCCATAAAATGGAACTCTACCCCTTGTACATAAAGGAACTGCATCTCACGGTCGACCACATCAGACACCTCGAATTTTTCGCCCGACCGAAAGGTGCGTTCCAGCGTATTTCCCGTCTTCAAGTTCCGCATCTTGGTTCTGACAAACGATCCCCCCTTGCCCGGTTTAACATGCTGAAAATCCACAATCTCATAAGGATCCCCGTCCACCTCAATTTTTACGCCTGATTTAAAGTCTGTTGTCCCAATAACCATGTGTGCCTACAAATCTTCAACGAGGGCGTACGCCTCTCTTTTCATAAAAAATCTCCCCTTCCCAAGGTTTTTATCAGATTCCGCTGCAAGAAAGAGAAAATAGCTGTTGTTAATCTTTTTAATAATGATTGTCAGCTTGTCCGTTATAACCATTACCTCCTGCGAGGCTCCAAGCTCCATTGAGACAGACGCCTTATCAGCCGCTTTGACAAAAGCACTATACTCCGCAACAAGAGATATCAAATCAAACGAAGGATTGGTTTTAAACTCTTGTACCAGAATCCCTTCCGCATCGACAATGGCAACCCCCAAGAGGTCATCCACCTTTTTCGCAATTTTCTCAAGACCCTCTCTAAAACTCATCGTCTTACTCCCTTTTCCCGAATGGAAACGAGCCACTCATTTAGCCGGATCTGATACAACGAGGAGCGATTGTACACTGATTTTCCCGCGAATGCCAGCACTGGTGCTTCTGGTAAGGGTAGGAAATTTTCTGCCCCTACCCATTCACCTTTAAGCATGTCGTCTGTTATTAAAGCAGGAGCAGGCTCAATGCCTACCTGAACTTGCGTTGCATCTGCATATCCCTCCGCAGTTTCTGTTTCTTCGGGGTATGGAGAAGGCGTGGCAGAAGAAACATTGGGCAGGGAATCAGCGTCCATATCTTCTATGTCCGAAATTTCCTCGTGCAAAAAAGCTAAAAGTCCTTTTGCCTGTTTGTCATGAGCATCGATCATCAAGACCTTGTTACACAGGTCAACCGCTTCGCTCAGTTGGCCTGTTCCCCTGTAGATCTGGGCCAATTTTTTATAGGCTAATACATTTTCAGGCTGGAGACTTACGACCGCCTCAAATTCTCTTCTTGCCTCGGTTACCCGCTCCGCGCGTTTGTAAGTATTCCCAAGCATCATGCGTGCAGCAATATAAGTTGGATGGCGTTGTATGCCTTCGGTGAGAACCAAAATGGCCTTCTCCAAGAGGTTCTGCCTTAAATACTCGTCAGCCAGTGGAACAAATGCCCTGGACTTAGGATTGTTCGCTAACTTTTGTGTTAGACGCGAAATTTTTTGAGGTAGTTCTTTTTCGATCATGGATGCGTTTTCATCAGAGCCATGATAATAACAGAACATCTTAAAAAGTCAAGAACACCCATTAATGTACAGAATGTCAAGTGGGGTTTCTCCAAGTATTTTATCTTGACAAGGCGAAAATCACGCTATCTAAAATTGGGGGTGGGTAAGCCGCTGATATTTATTGACTGCGGCGTTATGTTCCTCTAATGTTTTTGAAAAATAGTGTGTGCCGTCGTTTTTTGATACAAAATAAAGATAATCCACCTCTGCTGGAACGAGGGCTGCAGCCATCGCAGCCGCTCCCGGATTGCCGATGGGGCTGGGAGGCAGGCCGGGAATAACATACGTATTGTAGGGCGAAGGCGTCAGCAGGTCTTTCCGTGTGAGATTCCCGTTAAAATCAGCTAAACCAAAGATCACCGTCGGGTCACTTTGAAGACGCATACCCTGTCTTAGACGATTATGAAATACAGCCGAGATAATAGACCGTTCATTACTGGACGATGTTTCCTTATCAATAATCGACGCGAGGATAACGATTTCTCGCTGTGTCAGATCGGATGTAACCTCCTTTTTTTCAAGGAGGGCGCCAAATCGCGATTTAAACCGATTGACCATTTGTTTGATAATGTCTTCTGGCGATGACCCTTCCGCGATAAAATAGGTGTCTGGAAAAAGATAGCCTTCCAGACTCTCGGCGCCAATGCCAAACTCATGCAGTAGCATCGGATCTCGCGTAGCCGCTAGAAAATCTTCTTCGGATCCTAATCCCGCGTGATACAAAATTCTGGCGATCTCTCGATCAGAAAGTCCCTCACGAATGATAACCTCCTTTTGTGAGATCTTACCCAAGACAAGCATATCTAAAACTTCCACGGGCCGCATTGTGGTGTTAAAGATGTAGCGGCCGGGTTTGATCTTTTGATCCCTTCCGCCCCATTGACCCAATAGACGAAAATAGGGTGAATAGGTAATCACCCGATGTTCCGTCAGGAGATCGGAAACAGATTTGAAAGATGCCCCCTCCATAATACGGACATCTTTTTGAATCTCTCCAGAAAACGGCGGGTTTATAAAAAATACCCCAATGTGCACGACCCACGCCAAAATGAACAAAAAAATCCCAACGAATAAACTCCGCACGATTTTATTTCCCACCGGCAGGGGTAGCACCCCCTGTCATGCCGTGTACCCTCTCCGCAAGATCGGCCAATCCTTTTTCTAATCGTTCAATATCAGATCGAGACGGGACCCGAATCACCTGTCCAACACGTTCGCAAATATCTTTCAGTTTCTGACTGCATTCGGTTTCTACCCGTTCCCCCAATTCAAAGAAGGCACGCATTTTCTTGGCCCCCTCGGATGGATTCTCTGCTCCTTTTTGGGCCAGACTATCCAACACCTCTTTCGTCCGTTCCGAAGCGCCTAACCCGATCAACACCGCTCGTTTCAATGTCGTAAACATGTTTAGTCCCTCCCCATTGATTTAATAATGTCCGCAAATTTTCCCAATGCGGCATCCAGTTGATCAATCCCTTTTCCGCCAGCCTGTGCCATTTCTGCTTTCCCCCCTCCGGTGCCGCCGATAAACACAGCCAATTTTGCCGCAATCTGCGAGGCGGGATATTTTTCTATCCATTCTGGTGTGACCATCACCACAAGGGTTGCCTTCTCCCCTGCCTCATCACCCGCGCCCGCAATAACAATACCAGACTGTAAGCGATCTCGCAACCGATCGGCATGTGCACGCAGATCCTTTACAGTTGAAGGGGGCATCTTCTGAACAAGCAGCGGAACCGATCCGACATGCACGACTTCAAGCAAAGGATCAAATACGGCGGTATTCCCTTGCTTTGATTTTAATCTTTCAATCTCCCTATCTTTTTCTTTCAATGCGGTTTTGAGAACAATGGCGCCCTCCCGCAAAGAGGCCTCCATTTTTTTAACCTCATGATATGCGAATACACCGGTCACCGCCTCAATGCGACGAATGCCAGAGGCCACCGATCCTTCCTTAACAATTTTAAACAGGCCAATCTCGCCCGTGTTGCAACAATGTGTTCCGCCGCATAACTCCCGACTAAAATTTGCAACATGCACGACACGAACAGACGCGCCATATTTTTCCCCAAAGAGGGCCATTGCACCGGACGAAATCGCATCCTCAACCGCCATCACGTCTGTACCGACGCTGCTGGCCTCTAATATATGCTCATTCACGCGCGCCTCAATCTTGTTAATTTCATCTTGCGTCAAAGCTGTAAAATGCTGGAAATCAAATCGAAGACGATCGGGACAAACCAGAGACCCTGCCTGTTTGACATGATCTCCCAGCGTCTCTCTTAAAACCGCATGTAAAAGATGCGTTGCCGTATGATTTCGAGCAGTATGTTGCCGCGCCGCTTTATCAACTTGGGCACGGTAGACCTTCCCAACGGAAATCATGCCATGCAGCACACGGGCACGGTGCACAAAAGTCTCTTTTCGTTTCTGTGTATCGTCGATCGCAACGTGTGCCTCCCCTGAAACGAGCGTTCCTTGATCGCCCACCTGCCCACCCCCCTCACTATAAAAAGGAGATTGATTGAAGATGAGATCAACCTGTTCGGGAGCCACAGCCGAATCAACCCGCACATGCTCTTTGTAAATATGAAGCAACGTTACCGCTTCTTCCAGATGCGCATAGCCCGTGAAGGGCGTGGGTGTGGCTTCCCCTGCGGGCAAAGGATTCATAGAAATGGGTGTGGTCGCAATGGCAAAGCGAGCGCTACGTGCGCGTTCCTGTTGCGCATTCATCGCCACTTGAAAACCCGCTTCATCAATTGATAATCCCGCCTCTTCTGCAACTTCCATTGTCAGGTCAACAGGAAATCCATAAGTATCATACAGCTTGAAAACCGCTTCGCCGCCAATTTCCCGATTTCCCTTCTTTTTTACTGTCTCAACTATTTCCTCCAAAAATGCCCCGCCCCGATTGAGTGTTTCCTCAAACTGCTCTTCTTCCATCCGTACCATCTGGCTAATCTGATTTTGGTTTCGTTCTAACTCTGGGTAAGGAGAACGCATTGTATTGATGACCTCTCCCGTTAATGTATGGAGATTGGCAATACCCAGCTTCTTGCCAAAACGGGAGGCTCTTCTAATAATGCGGCGCAAGACATAGCCGGGGCCTTCATTGGAGGGAAGCACACTATCGCTCATTAAAAAGGTTATTGCGCGAAGGTGATCTGCAACAACACACGCTGGCATCATCTGGATTGTCTCATCCACAGATCGCGATATGCTCTGGGCGATTGCGCCAAAAATTGGCCTGAAGAGATCGGTCTGATAATTACTGATTACGCCTTGGGATACCGCAGTCATTCTTTCTAATCCCATTCCTGTATCAATGCTTGGGTTGGGAAGCGTAATAATCCCCTCGGAACCCTTATTATATTGCATGAACACCAGATTCCATATCTCAAGATACCGATCACAATCGCACAATCCGATGCCGGGGCAATTTGGATGAACCGCTTCTCCCTGATCAATCATGATTTCCGAGCAGGGGCCGCAAGGCCCGGTCTCACCCATTTGCCAAAAGTTATCTTTCGCGCCCAGACGGAGCACCCGTTCCTTGGACACATAGTGCTTCCACAACGCTTCCGCCTCATCATCGTCTTGATAAACCGTAATCCATAATCGGTCTTTGGGCAGGTTAAAAACATCGGTTACCAGTTCCCATGCATAGAAGATTGCTTCTTTCTTAAAGTAATTACCGAAGGAAAAATTGCCGAGCATTTCAAAAAAAGTGTGATGGCGGGCTGTTTTTCCAACTTGGTCCAGATCGTTGTGTTTGCCACCTGCCCGCATACATTTTTGAGCGGAAACCGCGCGAACATAAGGCCGTTTTTCATCCCCTAAAAATGTTGATTTAAATTGCACCATACCCGCGTTGGTGAAAAGCAGGGAAGGATCGCCTTTGGGAACAAGGGAGGCACTTTCGACTTCCGTATGTTCCCGTTCCCTAAAATAGCTTATAAATAAAGATCGAACTTCTGATGAAAGCATAAGCCTAGAAGGTACCATTCCTCTCTTGCCCATTGCAAGATAACGAAAAGTCCCGGGTGTGCGACATAAAAGATGACACAAAACTCATTTCTATCTCTGTTCTTGGGTTGTGTATTCTTGTTGTCAAACAAGAGAAGGCTATGATAGACTTCCTTATTGTTTCGTAGCGGTGATGCAATCATGGTAACCATTACAGAAAAAGCCTCTCATAAGGCAAAAACGTTTATGGCTGCAGAACACAAGGACGGGTTTGGCTTGCGGCTTTATGTCCAAGGAGGGGGTTGCTCTGGTTTTAAGTACGGCATGGCCTTTGAGGAAAAAGAAGTTGAGGAAGACCATGTTGTTGAAATGAATGGGATGAAACTCTTCATTGATCCCTACAGTGCCCCTATGATCGCTGGGACAGAAGTAGACTATAACGACGGTCTGGAAGGCGCCGGATTCGCCATTAAAAATCCAAATGCAAAGTCAACCTGCGGCTGTGGACAATCCTTCAGCACATAACATCCAATGCCCGATTTCCCCCCCACATCCCCATCGGAACGTCCTGCAGAGCTAAGAAGAGATGTTACGATCTGGGGTTCCTTTACTTGGGGTTACGCCGATGTGGGCGCTGATGTTTATGTGGCGCTGGGTTTAGTCATCGGAGCCGCGCAAGGGGCAGCTCCCTTGGCCTTCCTTGTTGCCGGCATCGTTTATATTCTGGTCGGGCTGGCACATACCGAACTGGCGGCCGCTTATCCTGTTGCCGGAGGAGGGCAATACTACACCTTGCGGGGACTGGGCGATTTTATCGGGCTGATTACGGGTGCAGCCCTGCTGCTGGACTACACTATCTGCATTTCCCTTTTTGCCGTCGCTTCCGCAGGATATATTAATTTTTTCTTTCCCTCGATCCAAGCCTACACCACTTCCATCGGCCCTTTTAAAGATGTGAATCTCCTCTGGGCCGCAGAATCGCTTTTTCTAATTGGTCTGCTCACATTACTTAATATCCGAGGTATTCGTGAATCGTCCCTCTTCAACGAACTGATTGGGGCCACGGATATGGTCTTAGAAACCATCGTGGTCTTGTTCGGCTTTCTTTTTGCGTGGAAGCCTGAAATGGTTGTCATGCAGTACAATGCGTCGTTTCCAACGACAGAGCAGTTTTTTTATGGCGTTTCCGTGGCCATTATTTCTTATGTCGGTCTTGAATCGATTTCACAAGCGGCCCAGGAAACCCGCCGTCCTGCTTCTATTATTCCCAGAACATCAATTTCGCTCATTATTGTTGTGCTCCTGTTTGCCCTTTCTTTCCCAGTCTTAGCTTTAGGGGTTCTTCCATGGGATGTGCTTGCTAAACGAGAAGGCGATCCCGTCGCCGCTTTGGCTAGTCATATTCCGTATATTGGATTTTTGGCAGGACATGTGGCAGCCGTCTTGGGGGCAACGATTGTGCTCATTTCTGCCAATACTGGGGTGATGGGGGCCTCCCGACTGACCTACAGCATGGGGGAGTTTCATCTTGTCAGTCCGTGGTTCAACGTTGTTCACGCCAAATATCACACCCCAGTCAGATCAATCCTCTTTTTTTGTGGTATTGCGGCCATTCAGGCAGTGTTTGCCTTTCTCTCTGGGAAAGGGGCAATGGATGTGCTGGTGAATATGTACGCCTTTGGGGCCACACTGGCCTATCTATTGGTTTTCGTGGCTTTTATCGCGCTGCGCAATAAAGACCCCCACGCCCCGCGTCCCTACAAAATGCCATTGACCATAACCGCATTTGGATGGGAGCTCCCCGTCCTAGCGATCATTGGCCTTATCGCAACAGCGGGCATGTTGGGAATAGTCCTCTGGACCCATCCATTAGGACGGATTGCAGGACCCTGTTGGGTCATCTTCTGGATGATTTCCTATTGTCTTTACCGAAAAAAGAATAAGCTCCCTGTGTTGGGCAATGTCAAACGAGACTGGGAAAAGGACCATATTGCCATCTTAACATCTGCAGAAGAGTTTGAATATCTGGAGCAGTATAAAATGGCCATTGGGAAAAAGGAGTAAACAGCATGTCGTGGTATAAAACGATTGGGGCGTTCCAATCTCGTATGACTTTCCGGGACAGGGTGATGCTTGTGAATATGATCCTCTTTTTGTTTGTGGGTGTAACCTTGTTGGTGCGTTCCTTTTTACAGAGCGGTTCATGGCTGGCATACGGTGTCGGATGTGGATTGCTTCTTTCAGGTCTGTATCGTAGTTCACTGGTCTTGCGCGTATTAAAACAGATGAAGACAACACAACAATAATATGCTTCTTTCCATTCATCCTTTAGGTGCTGTTATCTCAACGGGCTTCCTGTCTATTTTGATTGGAACCCTTTGGTGGATGTTGCATCCAAAAGCGTTTGTAACGCAGGCTGCAGCCAAAGCTAGACAATCTGTCTTAGCCGTTAAAAAAATTCTGGTTCCCACGATCGGACTTCCTCATACGGAACGGTCGGTTGAGCTTGCCTGCCGATTGGGAAGGAAACAAAAAGCGGAAATCTACTTAACCTATATTCTGGAGGTGCCTCGTACAATGCCATTAGGGGTGCCCTTGCCCGATGCGGAAAAACAGGCGGAAGAGGCCTTAGAGCGTGCCTCTCAAATTGTTTTGCTGCACAAAATGCCGATGCAAAAATTGATTCATCGTGCCCGTGTTGCCGGAGATGATATTTCTAAAATCGCAAAAGATATGGAGATGGACATGATCGTTCTTGGGATACAGGAGGAGGCCGGTTCGCATGCAGACCCTTTAAATAAGACTGCAAATTCTATCTTGAAAAACGCCTCTTGCGAGGTTATAATCGACAAACTGCCGCTGTCGGTTAGCCCTTCTGGTAAATAATCTTTATTTCTGGAGATGTATAATGCGAATTGTGATATTAGGTTCTGGACGTGTCGGATCGCGCCTTGCCAATGCCTTGGTTGATAAAGGCCACACACTGGTTGTTGTTGATGAGTCAGAGCGGAAATTTAAGGCACTGAACGAGCATTCGGATATTCACCGTATTGAGGGAAATATCTTTGACGATGAAATCTCCAATCGCGCGTTTTCTGAAGTGGCGGATGTCTTCATCGTTGTGACCGGAAAGGATAATGTCAATGTCATGGTCGCTCAAGCGATTCAAACAAAATATCAGATTAAAAAAATTCTCACTCGCATTTTTGATCCTGATCTGGCCGATGTCTATCGGATGTTGGGATTTGAAATTATTTGTCCGACCAGCTATACCATTTCAGAGATAAAAAATATATTGGGGGAGGGTTAATAGAATGTATATTATTGTTGTGGGCGGGGGAAGCATTGGTCGCAATCTAACCAAGTTTCTTCTATCTGCGAAACACGAGGTGCTTTTAATTGAAAAAGATGAAGCGCGTGTCGCGTCACTTGCACCGCAACTTGGCGAAGCGGTTATCGCGGGTGATGGGTCTCGCGTTCCCACATTGCGGGAAGGAGGCGCGAATCGGGCTGACGTGTTGGTTGCCGTGACCGGCGCTGATGAAGAGAATCTGGTCATCTGTCAGGTGGCAAAAACTGTTTTTAAATGTCCTCGGACGATTGCCCGTGTCAATGATCCACGTGATGAAGGACTTTTTTCTGCATTGGGGGTTGATGCAACGGTCAGTTCCACTCGTGTTATAAATTCCCTGATTGAAGAACAGGTGAATGCAGACACGATGATCATTCCCCTTTTAACGCTGCGTGCGGGTAATGTTGAAATTATTGAAATGGGCCTTTCCAAAAACTCTGGCGTTATGGAAAAACGAATTCGGGAAATGCGCTTACCAGAAGGTGCACGAATTATCGCGATTCTTCGGGGAGACGAGGTTGTTGTCCCAACCGGAGAAAGTAGACTGATATTAGGCGATAAGATATTGGCGTTGGTCAAAAAAGAGGTGGAGCAATCGCTTCGCGAATTATTGTAGGAAAGGACGCAACAACCCCCTTGATCCCCCTTTAATAAAGGGGGAATTTACCCAATTAGGAGATCATCATGGTGTCAGCATTACAAAAATTTGATCCAGAGGTCGCGCAGGCCATTGTGGATGAGGCGCAACGGGAAGAGGAGAAGATCGTTCTGATTGCCTCGGAAAATTATGCAAGCAAAGCCGTCTTAGAGGCGCAGGGGTCGCTCATGACTAATAAATACGCAGAGGGATACCCCGGACGTCGCTACTATGGCGGCTGTCAGTATGTCGATGTGGTGGAGTCGTTGGCGATAAAACGCGCAAAGCAGATTTTCGGCGCAGAGCATATCAATGTTCAGCCGCATTCTGGCGCACAGGCCAATATGGCCGTCTATTTTTCCGTCTTAAAGCCAGGGGATACCATCATGGGTATGTCTTTGGCCCATGGCGGGCACCTTACCCATGGTGCGTCGGTTAATTTTTCGGGAGCGATTTATAAGGTATCCCCTTATGGTGTTGAAAAAGAAACGGGTCAAATTGATTATGATAAAGTAGAAGCCCTTGCAAAGTCCGCAGAGCCTAAAATGATTGTGGTTGGGGCATCTGCTTATTCTCGAATATTGCATTTTGACCGATTTAAGAAGATCGCGGATCAGGTTGGGGCTATGCTCATGGTCGATATGGCACACATTGCCGGTCTGGTTGCCGCAGGGGTTCATCCGTCGCCTGTCCCTTATGCCGATTTTGTAACGACGACAACGCACAAGACGCTTCGAGGCCCGCGTGGCGGCATGATTCTCTGTCTCGAAAAATACGCAAAAGAGATTGATAAGGCGATCTTTCCGGGAATTCAAGGTGGGCCGCTCATGCATGTTATTGCGGCCAAAGCAGTTGCCTTTAAAGAAGCGCTCACAGACGAATTTAAAAATTATCAAAAACAGATTGTGAAAAATGCACAGGTATTAGCCCAATCCCTTCTCTCAAAAGGATATGCCATTGTTTCAGGAGGAACGGATAACCACCTGATGTGTGTGGACTTCACGGGGTCTGATATCACTGGAAAAGAGGCCGAAGCAGCGTTGGATTTAGCAGGGATCACGGTGAATAAGAATGCCATTCCATTTGATCAGCGCCCCCCGATGCAAGCGTCTGGAATTCGCTTGGGAACGCCCGTTGTCACAACGCGTGGGATGAAAGAAAAAGAGATGGAGATGATTGCTGCATTTATTGATACGGTTTTGAAAAATCGGAAAGATGAACGGGTCTTAACGTCTGTCCGTAGTGAAGTCACAGCACTCTGCAAACAATTTTCGTACAACGATTAAAAAAATGTCCGTAGGGGCAGGTTTCAAACCTGTCCCTACAAGATTATAACCAACCATGCAATGTCCATTCTGTAGTCATTTAGAAGATAAGGTGATTGATTCTCGGATGAGCAAGGATGGGGAACTCATTCGTCGAAGACGCGAGTGTTTTGGCTGTAAGCGGCGTTTTACGACCTACGAACGGATTGGGGAGATCTTTCCAATGATCGTTAAGAAGGACGGGCGGAGAGAAACGTTTGATCGGGAAAAGATTTTTAGTGGTCTTAAAAGGGCCTGTGAAAAAAGACCAATTAGTATGGAGGTTCTCCAAGAGGTCGTTGTCAAGATTGAGAAAAAAGTGCAGGAGATGGGCGAGTCCGAGATTCAAAGCGGGGTGATCGGAGAAGAGGTTATTCTTGCACTGCGGGCACTTGATCCTGTTGCCTACGTTCGGTTTGCGTCCGTCTATAAAGAGTTTAAAGATATTGCCGAGTTCCTGTCGGAAATAAAATACCTCGACAAGGGGTAGAATCGGCCCCTTTATTTTTGTCAACACACCACAACCCACTTTCACTGAATGGCGTCTAGCTCTTTTTTCTCCTCCTTTTGTTTTTCGTTAAACGCTTTTATTCCCTCGGTTGCCTTTTGAATGGGCAAAATATCTTTGTATGGGGCCATCTGCTTTTGCACCGTTTTAAAAAAAGAGGTTTTGTCAGATGAGAAATACCACTGGTGGGCCAGCATATAGAGCAGTCCAACAATGGCGACTTTTATCGCAATTTTCGCGATAAACTTTAAGATTATATTTTTAATCCAAAGCTTCATGATCCAAAACAGGACGATCAGACCGATTGCAATAAGGATGTTCCTGATAAAGGGGTTTTTCAATCCAGCGATTGCATCAGCGAGCGTAAAGGATGTCGGTTGTGTGATTTTTACTTCTGGTTTTTCTTCGGGTTTTGCTTCTGGTTTTACTTCAAGTACCTGCACTTTTTCCCGAAGCGATTCTGGAACCGATTGCATATTATTTGTAAAGACAGGAATCCCGTCCTTCCCCGTATATTTGTAGATTTTCGAGTCGGTCGTAGGTGCCCCCTCTTTGGGATGCCCTGCTGGTTCTTCCGCACTTAGGACAATGGGCATACAAAGAAAAAGGAGCGCCATTAAAACGGGGCCAGCCTGTTTATTTATAATCAGCATTTGCAATAGTCTCTATAAAAAGTATATGTTACGGTATATGAAACGAGGCTTCTTTTCAAGCGGTTTATTTTTTCTTTCTCTGTTACTGCTTCTATCTTGTGAGTCAAAACCGATTCCACTGGGAACGACTTATCCCGGGGCGCAAATTTTTAATGGAATTGTGCGGGCCGATGTCCGTTGCTATCGTTGTCATGGCGATATCGGGCAGGGGACTTCTCGCGCGCCAGCACTGGTTACAAACGGAAAAACGATTCCGCGCGATCTTTTTATCAAAACGGTTTTAAATGGCCGCGACAGAATGCCCCCTTTCGCCTCCGTTCTTTCTGAAAAAGATATTGACGACATCATAAAATGGTTAGAGGCCGTTGCCGCCCTGCCAGGAGGCACCGGCCCCCAACGGTGATGACAGCCCCGTTGTGGCTGTAGGAACAGAGACATGTCGTCCCAGATTACCGTCCGATTTTTCGCTCATCTCAAAGATATCGCGGGGATGGAGTCTGTCTCTTTGCCCCTCGAACGAGATTGCCCATTAAAGCAGATCATTGCCCAATTGGAAGAGACGATTCCCTCTCTAAGGGGTTGCAGAGGGATTCAGATCGCCGTGAATCAGGAGTTTATGAACCAAAAGGCAATCATTCATCCGGGGGATGAGATCGCCTTTTTACCCCCATTTTCTGGAGGATAAATATGGGGTCGGTTCGGATTCAATCTGCGGATTTTTCTGTCGAGGAGGAGATTGCCAACATCAAGGCGACCTCCAATCGAATCGGCGGCATTGTCAATTTTTTGGGCACGGCCCGCGACTTCTCAAAGGGCCATCATGTGGTCAAGCTGATGTTTGAGCATTATGCCAAAATGGCTGAGCAAGCCCTGCTAAAAATCCGTGAGCAGGCATTGAAAGCATTTAACATTATTGATGTGACGCTGATTCATCGTGTTGGGGTCATTGAGATTGGCGAGAATATTGTCTTGATTGTTGTCGGGGCGGAACATCGACAGGACGCCTTTGCTGCCTGTGCATGGTGTATTGATGAACTCAAAAAAACGGTTCCTATTTGGAAAAGAGAAGAAACCCCAGAGGGCCAGATTTGGGTCGAAGAACGGCCATAAATGTTCATCATCGTAGGGGCGAGGCGGGGCCTCGCCCTCTCGTCCCCTTTCTTGAAACGTTGTATCGAATATTTCCTCGTACTAGAATCAAAAATGATCCGATTTCCATTCCGCACCGATATACTGATCCAAAAGAGATTGAACTGGTCAGTTTTTTAACCACCTCTTTTGCCTACGGACGCGCGCCATTTTTTAACCAGACCGTCGATAAAATTTTATCACTTGCCAGAGAAGGCTTGATCCATCGCTATCTGCTGACGTTTAATCTTGAGAAAGAACGCGCCCGATTTAGTGATATCTATTATCGATTTAATCATTCTGCAGATATTCTCTGTCTTGTTTACATCATGAGCGAAATCGTAAAACAATATGGCGGGATCAAACCGCTTTTTATCTCCTGTTATCAGCGTGAGGACGAAGATATTGGGCCGACCCTTTCCCGCTTTATTGAAAAAATGAAGGCGATTGATACAAAACCTGTTTATGGCATTACAAAGAAGCCGTCGGGCCTTCTCCAATTTTTCCCGTCTCCCGATCAAAATAGCGCGTGTAAACGGTGGAACCTTTATCTCCGATGGATGGTACGTCCAAAGGATGAAATCGATTTTGGCCTTTGGAGCGAGATTCCACCTTCCAAACTGATTATCCCATTAGACACGCATATCGCACGAATTGGGCAATATCTGGGCTTGACATCGCGTAAAAGTGCTGATTGGAAGATGGCCAAAGAAATTACACAAAGCCTCAAGAGGATTGATCCAGTCGATCCACTGAAATACGATTTTCCGCTCTGTCATCTTGGCATATCAGGCGACTGTCCCATATTGCCAAATGCAGAAAAATGCCGTATCTGCCCTCTCTTACCTGTCTGTAAGAGGGGCATTTCTATAATCAGGAACAGATAAAAAACCGTCCTAAACGGATGCCCCCGCCACGATGTGTCTTGTTTTTGTTGACCTTTTTAATCTCTTTCTGTTATAAGCTACGATAGTTGGAGTTGTATTTTTCAGACGTTATCTTTTTTGCGAAGAGGGTTTGTGGCAATGCCTACTGTACTCTTAATCAATTTTTCTTCCTCCGAAGGGGAAGACGTAAAGCAGTTTCTTTCCATGCGGGGCTATACTTGCCTGCTTTCTTCTTCTTTGCTTGATGATCCGAGTCTGCTTGCATTTTTTGAAAAGGAGGCGCATCCGCAGTCTAAGGTTGACGTTGCGATCATTCATCTAACGGGGGAGCCGGCCCATATTGAAAAGGTACATCTTTTTCTCACGCGCATTCAAGAATTAGATTCAACAACCTGTATTATTGTGTCAGGGGACCCTGTTTTTTTAGAGGACATTTCCTTGCTTCTTCGGAGCGGTGTTTATGACTATTTAAGAGCACCGATTCTCCTTGAGAAACTGGACAATACAATTAATCAGGGGCTTCAAATGCGAGAGAACGCAAAAGATGTTGTTCGTTCCATGGCCTTGGCGAATGAGCGGCTTCTTGAAGAGAAAGATCGATTGCAGATGTGGAACCATGATCTCTCCCATATTTATCAGATCAATCAGACATTGGCATCGTTTTTAAATCCGGGGTTGACAATCAGTGCCTTTGCCGAAGGCTTAAAACCGCTTATTCCTTACGACACGCTTTCTATTCTTTTAAAGAGTCACGGAAGGCCTGATCGCGTATGGGTTTTTCCTCACCGGAGTGAAACGACAAACAGAGACTACATCAAAGAAGAGGCTGCCCTATTGGGAAAAGCGCTTCCTTTGTGTGATGAGAAATCGGAAACCCGCGTCTTTTCGGAAGGCTCTGAAGTCTTAATCCCGCTGATGACTGCTGCTGAAAAACTGGGCATTTTACGAATAACAAGGCGGTCGGAGGGTGCCTACCCTCTCCCACTTAACGAGTATCAACGACGGGTTCTTTTGATGGTGACCACTTCTTTGTCTTTAAGCCTTCGCAACGCAGAGATGTACCAACAGGTCAGAGAGTTGGCCGCAACAGACGAACTAACGCACATTCTGAATCGCAGGGCATTCCTCAATATATTGGAACGCGAATTAAAACGTGCGAACAGATTACAAACCACATTGGCATTGCTCTTAATTGATTAAGGTGGACCCCATTGTCAAGACACGGTTTGTGGTTCAACTTGTTTGTTTTTTGTCCTTCCCTTCTTCTTTGTAAATCATTTCAAATTTGTTAATTCTCTCTAATTCGTGTCGCCCATGTAAACCT
>Ga0213870_1000582_pt1 | contig 16918 bp, 19 predicted proteins | sample WICALVC2017_Meta_FD_160119 | JGI IMG/M metagenome (GOLD analysis project Ga0213870, IMG submission 160119) | Freshwater microbial communities from subterranean cave lake in Wind Cave National Park, South Dakota, United States - WICALVC2017 | ecosystem: Environmental > Aquatic > Deep subsurface >... | reverse complement strand
TAGGCATGCAGAAGTTCGATAAATACGGTATTGAGAAATCGATTTACGTTGTCGGCGTAGAACAGCAGCTCTATTTGCAGCAAGTGTTTAAACTCTTGGAACTTTTAGGATATGAAAACGCCAAGAATTGCTATCATCTTTCTTATGGCCTGGTGATGCTGTCCGAAGGAAAGATGTCCTCTAGGTCTGGAAATGTAGTTCTTCTGGACGATTTGCTTGGGGAGTTAAAGAAAAAAGTATTGAAAATAAAGAATGATGAAAAAATTGCAGAGATGGTAGCAGTTGGTGCTTTGAAATATGCCTTGTTGAAAATCTCTCCAGAGAAAAACATAATTTTCAATGCGGACGAGATAACAAGATTCGAAGGAGACACTGGACCTTATTTGCAATATACAAATGCCAGAGCCAGTTCTATCTTGAGAAAGGTAAAAAAGACAGTTTCAAAGTATGACCCAAGACATCTCAAAGACGAAAAGGAAATCAAGATTCTAAAAATGCTGGCCAGATTTCCGGAAATCTTGGAAAAAGCCGCAAAGGATATGAGACCGCATTATCTTGCAAACTTTCTTTATGATTTATGCGTTGTTTTCAACGAGTTTTACGAAGCCTTGCCTGTTCTAAAAGTTGAGGGAGAGCTAAGAGATGCCAGACTGAAACTCGTAGAATCCTTCAAGAAGGTTTTAAAGAAAGGTTTATATCTTCTTTCTATTCCCTCTCCAGAAGAGATGTAATTAAGTGAATTTTAACAAAGATTGGACCTTTGTAATAGAACTGTAGATGTTGTTGAGATCGACTCCGATTATTGGTATCTGGAAATTCTTTTTCTGCATCTCTTTTTCCAACTCTTCTATGAAAATTCCCTTTCCAGGAACAAATTTTCTTCCGTTTTCAACTTGGTGAACACCATATATCGGTGAGAATTCTACTCCTAAAATTCCAACGACACTGTAGTTTTCCTTCATGTATTTTTCTATCTGCTGAATTACATTGATAGAAACTTTCTTGCACGAATCCCTGAAAGGCTTTTTGTCGTAAGATTCTTTTGGTTTTGGCTTTGAATTAATGCCGCCATTGTAGTCCACTTCTATGGCAGGCAGCTGGACAATGCCGACTTCTGATTCCGCTAGAAGTTCTAGAAGCTCCTTTACTGCGCCAGGGTATTTTTCTGTTCCTATAGGCATTACATTCTGGTTTAACAGCGAGTGTGACACGAATATGATTTTTTTGCTTCTGACCATAAGAATCCTTAAAAATATATATGTTTTAGAAGCTATATATACTTACTCGTTTTAAGTAGTAAAAGTAAAACAATATACGTCTATCGTCGATATCTTTTTACTAATATTTATGCTTTTGACGTACATTTACTTATTTTTCAGTGATACCGAAAGGTTTTTAAATCTTTATGGTCGCTATCCTAATAGTGATAAATAATGTTTAGAGGATATTTCAAAAAAGAGCCTGATTGGACAGATACTCATTCTGTAGAAGATTTTCTTAAAAAAGAAAAGTTTCCTTTCTATTCCATGTTTAATGACAGAGTAAGGTTAGCTAGGTGGAGAATAAGACTTGAGCAAAATTCTGCAGAAAACGTTTATTTGTTCAGTGGCGATCACTTATCTGAGCGTCTTATAGATCCTCAAACACGTGAAAAGTTATGGGACAAGGAATTTGAAGCTTTAACAAGAGCTAACAAGTATGGTTCAGATATAAAAATCCTAGCACGCTGGGATCCTTCTTCTGCTGGTTTGATCTACACCCTTAAGAGTTATGTGGATGAAGGTATCGATGTTAGAGAGTATGGCGGTAACATACGGGGAGGTATATTTGACGAATATATGATGTATAGTGTTGGAAGACATCTAGCAGTTCCGCCTTCCGAACTTTCTCCACAGAACATACAGAAACTTCCAAAAAAAACTATAGGCGTACCTCAAAGAGATAAAGATGTTCCTATAGAAGCTTTAAACACGACATATCCTCCTTTAATTAAAATGTTTACAGAAAAATTATTGGAAGAATACAAAAAAGCTACTCCTGTAAAGGATCACATTGAAAAGCAAGAAAAACAAGCTCATGAACACGAAAGTAATGGAAAACATCCACAACTACTTTAGTTTCTCCCACCAAAATCTAAAATTATCTCTGCAAGTGTTAACAATGTCAGGATTTTCTATTATTAGAAGTTCATAATTATCATACTTATCTTCTTTGCTTTGTCCTGTTTTTAAGGCGACCAAGGCAACTTTCCCATCTACAATCTCTCCTCTAAGATCACCAGAATAACCGTTTTTAACAACAATTCCAAAACTTCTTGCTCTCTTTATGATCTCATCAGTTTCTTTCTCAAGACTACATAAAATCCTAACTGTAATCCCTCTTTTTATAAGATTTTTTAGAATTCTCGCTCTTTCTGAAAACCATGACATATCTCCTGCAAAGATTAAAATTTCGTCTGCTGCATTTGTTTCCTGTTCTTCTAATATTTTTTGAACATTTTTTCTTTTTTCAATAGACCAGATACCCTTTTTCTTATCGTCAATCATTTTCACCGGTTGTATGTCAGAAAGAGTTTTAATTAAAGATATGACTTTTCCTTTGAATTCTCTCAACTCTTCTTCATAACTTTTTTTTCTAAATTCTATGAAATTGCTCAGCGATTTATCTGGAGAAATCGCCCTGAATTTTTTAGGTCTACTCTTGTTAACAAGAACAAAACCCTTCTTCTGCAATTCGGTTATTGTATCATAAACTCTGGGAAGAGGAATATTACCAACCTCTGATAACTGTTCAGCTGTAGAAGTTCCTAATTTAAGCAAGTTTAAGTAAGCTCTTGCCTCATATTCGGTTAGGCCGAACGATTTTAAGATAATTTCTTCGTTTTCCACTTTTTAACCCTTATTAAGTTTCACTCTGTAAAACGGAATAAAAAAACTGAAGTTATGTACCCTCTCAAAGTATTTAAGTTTATCTAAATATTTCATACTTGGTCAGATGTTATGTCCGTTCCCAAAGACGCTATTGTTAAAAGTGAACTTATAAGAGAAGCATGCAACACATGGATCTTTAGAATTGCTTAGAGACTTGCGAAAGCAACTTAATAGCGACTTAAGTTAAAAAGCACTGATGCCAATTTTATTTATGTCTTACAGATTTATTGAAGATGTAGCAATAGCAGATGTTGCTTTTGAAGCTTCAGGTAGAAATTTAAATGAATTGTTTGAATTCTGCGCCCTTGCAGTGTCCAATACTATGATTAAAAACATGAAAAGTATTTCCAAGAAGGTAAAGAAAGAGGTTAACTTGGAAGCTGATAACATAGAAATGCTTCTTAATATCTTTCTGCAGCAGATAATTTTTTATAAAGATGCTGAACAATTACTGTTTGGCAAGTTTGATGTCACCATTAAAGGGAAAAATGGAAAATACATTCTAAAATCAAGATTCTATGGTGAAAAAATTAATCCGAAGAAACATGAGTTATTGGTCGATGTAAAGTCCGTCACGTGGCATCTTTTTTCTGTCAAAAAAAGTGGGAAAAAATGGATGGCCACCGTAGTGCTCGATATTTAAGATTAAAATAAAATTTCTGTAAGACTTATATATTAATTTACTATTAATATGTTATGAAATACATTACTACATTAACATTATTACAAAATAGCGATAGTGATTTTAAGAAATTAAGAGGAGGTGACCAATAGATGTCTTTTGGATTTGGAGAATTCAAGAAACCAGACTTTAAGAAGATCTCAGATGTGATTTGGGAAATTCCAACCAGCTTTAAAAAGGGAATGAGAGTTCCAGCTAGAATGTATGCAACAAAAAAACTTTTAGATGAGATGGACTTACAAGTTTTCGATCAGATTACAAATGTCGCAACACTGCCAGGAATTGTAAATCATGCGTTCTGCATGCCCGATGGCCACATTTCTGTAGATTTTCTATAGAAAGGCAATTCGGGTTATGGTTTCCCAATTGGTGGCGTTGCAGCCTTTGACATAGAAAAAGGAGGAGTAATTTCTCCAGGCGGTATCGGGTTCGACATTTGAAATAAGTCGAAAAACTGCGGTATGCGTCTGCTGAGAACCAATCTAACTTACAATGATGTAAAACCTCGTCTGAAAGAACTCATAGATTTGCTTTTCCAATATGTTCCTGCTGGAGTCGGAGTAACAGCATTTGAAGAGGCAAAAGGTTTCTTTCAGTTGAAACCGAATGAGTTTAGAGAATTAGTAGATTCAGGCGGTGGTGCAAAATGGTTAGTAGAAAAAGGTTATGGCTGGAAAGAAGACTTAGAAAGAACCGAATTGAACGGCTCTTCTAAGGATGCCGATTCTTCTAAAATTAGTCAGACTGTTGTGAAAAGGGGATTGAATCAAGTAGGAACTCTTGGTTCTGGAAATCATTATTTAGAAATACAAGTTGTTAAACCGGAGAATATATTTGATGAACATATTGCAAAATCTTGGGGATTGTTTCCTAACCAGATTGTAATCATGTTTCATTGCGGCAGCCGCGGCGCAGGGCATCAAATAGCTACAGACTATCTTAATTTGTTTTTGCAAGTCATGGAAAGAAAATACGGAATAAAGATTCTTGACAGAGAATTAGCCTGCGCACCTTTCAACTCTCCTGAAGGTCAAGATTATTATAAGGCAATGATGTGCGGTGTTAACATGAGTTTTGCAAACAGACAGACAATAGTTCATCGCATAAGAGAAGTTTTCTCGAAAGTCTTCAAACAGGATGCAGAAAACCTTGGAATGCATCAGATTTATGATATTGCTCACAATCGTGGTTCTTTTGAAAAACATAGAATAGACGGAGAAATGAAAGAATTGATTGTTCATAGAAAAGGTGCAACCGCAAGCTTCGGTCCAGGAAGAGAAGAAATTGCACCACTTTATAGAAATCAAGGCCAACCAGTTATCATTGGTGGAAGTATGGAGACAGGATCATACCTGTTAATAGGTACAGAAAAAGCAGCGGAAACTTTTTTCTCTACGTGCCATGGTTCAGGAAGGACTATGAGTAGGACGAAGGCTAGAAGAATGTTCAGAGGAGACACACTTCTAAAAGAAATGGAACAGAGAGGTATTTACGTTAGGAGTGCCTCTATGAGTGGTGTAGCAGAAGAGGCTGGTCCCGCTTACAAATCGATCGATGAAGTGGTTTTAACCGCAGAATTAGCAGGAATATCAAAGAGATTAGTACGCTTGGTTCCCCTGGGAAATATCAAAGGTTAATCTTCAAAATATTTCTGCTTTGGCCTTTTCGATTAAACTAATCATTCTTTTACCTTCATCATTCAATAAATATAAGGTCTTTCTTCTATCTTTAGATTTTGCGGTCTTTAACACATTTTTATGCACATATCTAAATAAAAACATAAGGGCAGTGCTATATGATAAATCATGCATTTTCGCGAATTTTTTAATCGATGTTACATCTAAATCTGAAAATCTGTCAAAGATAGTTTTTATAGTTTCTTGATTTAAAACATGTTCAATAAGTTTTCTTCTGTTTTCCTTATGTTCGATGAATGTATCATTTTCTATTAACCATAAACAAGTAGCTAGATTACCTGATATATTTATGTGATTTTTATCAACAGAGACGTTTATTCCGAATATTTTTAACATTTCAACAATATCTTGCTGGACTACTTTGTTTTGTTCAGAGATAAATATATCTATTGAATTATCTTGTAAATTAATAACAGTGCCATCACCAAGTAAATCTTTAATGATAAAACCCTTGCAGAAATCTTCTATGGTTTCTGTTATTTCTTTCTTTAATTCTAAAATAACAGGTTTTCTTAAAATTTCAAGAATTTGGTTCATTACTCGATTTAAAATTGTACTAGAAATATAGATTGAATACGCTACGTCTGTTACGGTATTACTAATGGTTTCATATCCTTTACTAACACTAATTCCGACCTCTTTAGCAAATTTATTTTTGTATTCTTCGACTTGTTTAATTTTTAGATGTGGATTATTAATTAAACCAAATCTCCAAAGTTTTCTAGAAATACCTAATATTTCAGCAACGTCTATAAACTTTTTATGTTGATTTACAAATATGTTAGTAAAATCAAATTTTTCTCCATATTTTCTTGATTCTGCTTGCATTAAACCAAAGAATTCTCCAGTTTCTCTGTTGATTGGTATAAATCTTTTTAATTCAACTTCTTTAGCTATACCACCAAATTTAGAAGACGACCAAAATCTACACCATTCTTCACCGTTCTTAAAGAATGTATCCACCATTAAGCCATTATTGGCAAGAAATAAGAGATCAAATTTACCATCAACAAAGGGTTTATCAGATTTCATAGTAACCAGTTTATTTATACTCTCGATTAGAAGTGTATCATTTGGCAGTAATCTTAAGTTTTCAATTATTCTATTTGATAATTTCCTTCTTACTTGAACTTCTTTTCTACTAGGTTGCTTATTTGGCATTCGTAAATAGAAATAGTCAACATAGTTGTTCTTTCTAAGAATTATTTTCAGATAATCCGCAGGCTTAAGATTTATGGTTCTAATAATTTTTATTGGAATTGTTAATCTGTAATGTTTGTCTAAATTGACCACATGACTCATTTTTATAATAGTTTTTAACATAACTTTAGGTTAAAGTTTATTACCCTCTTTAGTGGTAAATCTAAGATATTTAAAAAGTAAAATTTAACAATGCCATATGAAAAGTGAAGAGTTGCTAGAATTTGCAAGATTGATAGGAAAACTAAAGAAAATTCCAAGAAGTGGGTGGTTAAAAAAAGTGGGAGTTAATAATCCCGAATCTGTTGCTGAACATGTGTTTAGGCAATCTATTCTTTGCATGATTGTTGGAGATATGCTGAAACTTAATACCGAAAAAATGATAAGAATGGCTCTACTTGATGATTTGCATGAGGCAATAATAGGCGATCTTATGCCAGAGGAACAAACAAAAGTCGGAGAAAAAGAATATAGAAATCAGGAAATATCTGGAACTAGAAAATTGTTAAGTTTTATATCCAAAGAACTAGTGGATGAATATTTTGATATCTGGAATGAATTGCACCAATTAAAATCTGAAGAGGCTAAGATAGTAAGGCAATTAGATAAAATAGAGATGGTTATTCAAGCTCTAGAATATGAAGAAGAAGGCCATGATAAGAAAAAATTAGACGAGTTCTGGGTTGATACTGAAAAAAGAATTACAGATAAAGAATTAATAAAACTTTTTAATTTTCTAAAACATTTAAGAAGGGATAGATATGGAACTAGCTAAGAAAAGATTAGCAACATTGTCTTCTAACCCTCTTTCTTTATTGATTACAATACTCTATCCTCAAACCCGGTTTCTTTCAATTCTATAAACATCATAGCCTTCTTTCCAATGAAATCAAGAACTTCTTCAAATGACGGAACCTTCTCCCCTCTTCCAGCATCAAATTCCTTTATTTGTTTCAATGTCATGTCTCTGACAAAACCTTCTCCGTTTGTTGTTCTCTTAACATCTTCATCATGTATCACTATTACCTTCTTATCCTTGGTCTGCCTGACATCGAATTCCACGGCGTTAACGCCAAGTTCCAATGCCCTTTTGAAACTTCTTATTGTATTTTCTGGTTCATATGCCCTAGCCCCTCTATGACCGATTTTTAGAAACTCTTTTTCCATAATCTAAGAATTTAAAATCTGACGTTTAAAAATGCTATATGATCAGGACTCCCGTAGCAATAATCACAGGATATTTGGGTAGTGGAAAGACTACTCTACTTAGAAGAATTCTGGACCAGACAAATAAACGCATTGCAATTCTAATGAATGAATTCGGGCTAGTTGGTATTGATGGAAAAATCCTTAAAGGAAAAAACGTTGACATGATAGAACTAAGTGGCGGTTGTGTTTGCTGTTCCTTGACAGGCGAGTTCGAGGCTGCAATAAACGAGATAGTTGCCAAGACAGACCCTGAAATGATAATTGTCGAGACAACAGGAGTAGCTGAGCCAGATGCTATAATAGTTGATATCCAAGATAATCTGCCAAAAGTCAGATTGGATTCTGTTATAACTGTAGTTGATGCAGATGCAATGATAAAATATCCTAGCCTAGGCCATACAGGGATAGTTCAAATAGATATGGCAGACATCATCCTGATGAATAAGGCTGATTTAGTAAGTGAAGAACAACTAAATGAGGTTGAAGAAAAGATAAGACAAATAAATGAGACTGCTCATGTTTTTAGAACAACCAAATGCAATGTTGATACAAGCTTTCTTTTCGGCTTCCAAAGAAGAAGATTTCTAAAGAAGAAAGAAGAGCATACGCCTGAAGAAGATTTCTTCTCGTTCTCAACAGAGAAGAATTTAGATAGAGAAAAGTTTGAAAAGGTTATTTCAAAATTGCCTAAGGAAATTTTCAGAGCAAAAGGGTTTGTCAAGTTTCTAGACAAGAGTTATCTGTTCAATTATGTTTCCGGGAGATATGATTTTGAAGAGTTCGATTCTGAAAAAACCGAGATAGTCTTCATAGGTAAACGTATAGCAGATTTGGAAGGAACTATATTCAAAAAACTGAAAGGTTGTGAGGTAAATATATAAACCTTAAAAATATAATAATTAAAGGTGCTTTAATGGAAACAATACAAACAGAAAAAACAGTTGAAATGACTCCAAAGGCAGTAATAAAAGTCAGGGAAATAATGAAAAGTGAAGGAAAGGAGAATCACTCTCTCAGAATTAAGATATTCCCTGGAGGTTGTGCCGGCTTTATGTACGATTTTTCATTTGAGAAGGAGTCAACAAAAGAGGATAAGTTTGTTGAGATAGAAGGATTGAAAATTTTGATAGATGACAACACTCTGCAATTCTTGAAAGGTTCAACTATAGATTATTTGGAAACTTTGCATGGCTCTGGATTTAATGTCACGAACCCAAATTTCACTCACTCTTGTGGATGCGGGAAATCACACGGTTAATTTGTGTTTAAAAGAATAATTTCTTTGGCTCCTAGCAATACTGAAATTCTTTTTTCTTTGGGTTTAGGAGATAAAATTATTGGTGTTACAAGATTCTGCGATTATCCTAAAGAAGCTAAACTAAAGACTAAAATGGGAGGATGGGTAGATGTAAACCTCGATCTTGTAAAAAAACTTGAACCCGATCTAGTACTAACTTCTACAATCGTTCAGGACAAAATTTCTAATGAACTTAAGAAAATAAGTTTGAATGTCATTCATCTCGATCCTATAACTTTAGAAGACATTTTTAACAGTATTTTGGAAATAGGAAAAATAACAGGAACAGAAAAAAAGGCTGAAAATTTGATAAATAGTATGAAAGAAAGGATAAATAGACTAAAGATTAGAACTGAAAATTTAGAAAAAATCAAAATTTATGCTGAAGAATGGCATAAACCTCCATTTGTTTGTGGAAATTGGATTCCAGATTTGATAGAAATTGCTAATGGAATAGGTTTGTCAGAAAAAGCAAAGAGAAGTAGAGAAGTTTCCTCAAAAGAAGTTGTGGAATTTAATCCAGAGGTTATTGTTTTAACATGGTGCGGATTCGGAGACAAGGCAAAAGTAGATTGGGTCAGATTAAGACCAAATTGGGATAAAATCAATGCTATAAAAAACAATAAGATATTTCCATTCGACGATTCTTATCTGAACAGGCCAGGTCCGAGAATAGTCGAGGGTCTAGAAAAGCTTACAAGGGTTATGCATCCTGAAATATTTGAAGCATAGGTTTATGTATCTGTAAGGTAATAAAAATATTATGAAAGTTGCTTTTTTGATGCTGAAGAACGACAGACTCAAAGGCAAGGACAACAAACAAATCATGGAAGGCTTAAAACAGGTAGTGGAAGAGAGCTTTGAGTGGTGGCACGACAATCTGGGAATGCAAGATTCTTTGGAATTAGGCGAATGGAAGATTGAAAAAATTGTTGTTGCTGATGAGAGCGACATCAAAAAAGTAAAACAGACCGAATTCTAATTCTTTTTAAACTATTACCATTTAATAATTAGTGGTGATTGTTTGCCAATTAGTGAGGCCCCTTACACAAGACGCTATGCCCATACAAAGGGAAGAGGGCATGAAACGACTGTCACATGCGGCTATTGTGGGAGACAGGTTCCCAGGTACAAGACCTTTATAAAATATAAAGGTTTTAGGATAACCGACCCTTCAATTCTGAAAATGGTTGATAGAAGAAACATGCACCTTTTCCAGCAGAAGATGTACATCTGTCCGAGCTGCGCCAGATTTCACAAGGTTGTCCAACGAGGTCGTAGCGTACAGAAAAAACATTTGTATAGATAACGCTTTTAAATCTTAGATTTAAATTAAGGTTATGAAGGTTTTAGATATCAAGCCAATAAGCATGCCAGAAGCAAAGGAAATCTTGGTTAGTCGTGAAAAGAGTAGAGATCTGGCTTATGAGCAGAAACTTGCTTTAGAACACCTTAAAAAATTTACAAAATTGAAGGTTGAAGAGGCTAAAAAGTTTTTAGGCGACATATCCTCTGTTCTTAGAATGTCAGACGAGACTATGGTTCAGATACTCAATCTCTTGCCAAAGAACCCTGACGAATTGAGAATGATATTTGCTAGAGAAAAGTTCAGCTTGAAAGAAGAAGAAATAACAAAGATACTAGAGATAATTAAGAAATACAGTTGATAATTATGCAATTTCTAAGAGATGAAAATGTAATAGTATTAGATTTCCTTCCTAGAGGACATGCCATAGGAAAAGGAGAGCCTATAGCACAAGTTCTAGGCGAGAAATACTTTTCGCTGCTAGAAGTCGTTATCAGAAGGGAGTCTACTCTTAAATCCGGTGATAAACTATACATCGGAGAGGGAAAAAGAGATCACGTTGATTACATTAAAAGAAGAATTTCTGTAAAGGACCTCACATCGTTTGCAAAATCTGAACTCCAGTTTGTTGTTGAGAAGATGGTAAAGGAGAATGAGCAAAAGTTTGTCGATTTTTTCAATAAGGCTCAGCCAATATCTACGAGATTGCATCAATTAGAACTTTTACCCGGTGTTGGGAAGAAGCATATGTGGGATATAATTGAGGATAGAGAGAAGAACGGACCTTTCAAAAGTTTTGAAGACATAAAACACAGAATAAAACTGATGCCAGATCCTGCGACAGCCATCATAAAGAGGATAATGGAAGAACTGGAAAACGATGATGTCAGATACAGATTGTTTGTAGCAGGTCCTACGAAAAGGTTCTAATATGGATAAGATGAGAGAGCTACAGTCATTGTTGAGGAAGATTCCTAAGTGTAAAGTAACAACTTATTTAAGTTAGTAATACTAACTATAGTCATGAAATGGAAAACAGAAGAAATTGAATTCTTAAAAAACAACTACGGAAGACTAAGATACGGAAAAATTGCTAAATCATTGAATCGTAGTCTTTCTTCCATCTATTGGAAATGTCATGAACTAAGATTCATAAGAGGTCCATGGCCAAGGGATTTGAGATGGGATAAAAAGAAAGTAATAGAGAAGTTAAAAGAAGCAACCATTATTTTAGGTCATTCTCCATCTGTCAGAGAAGTAAGTATTTCTCTACGTTCAGCTTGTCAACGTCATTTTGGTTCATTTAACAAAGCTAAAGAGGAAGCCGGTCTAGATGTTAAAGATCACTTGCATATATTGCCATCAAGTGCTTACAGACCAAGCAAAGAACTGGCCTATGTTTTAGGAGCATTAATGGGAGATGGTAGCTTTAGGATACAAAAATCTAAACAAAGAACTTCTTATGTCATAATTTTTGGTGTTTCCGACAAAGATTTTATGGATAAATTTGTGTCTTATTTTGAAAGATGGTGTTGTATAAAACCAAAAGTATCATTCGAACATGGCGGAATCAAGAAATTTCCAAATGGAAAATATTATAGATATAAAGGCTTGCTGTTAACTCAAATATGCTCTAAAGAGGCGATTATTTTTCTTAAAAAGTTTAAAGATAATCCTATACGTATTATAGAATTCTTACCTTTTAAAGTGTGGAATTGGTTTCTTAAAGGTATTTGGGATGCTGAAGGCTCAATATCTGATAGCAACGGATATCCTAGACTATATTTCAGTAATTCTAATTTGGAAATAATAAATTTATTTAAAATTCTACTCATGAGACATGAAATAAGATTTTCATCTTACTTAGATAAAGAAGACAATTCTATAACGATTGAAATATTAGGATTTGGAATTATTAGATTCTTAAACTTAATAAAAGGAATAACAATAAAAAGAAAGTTAACCGACTCACTTAAGAAAGGACTAGTTGATCTAGAAGAAAAATATCAAGGTTTAGATATTAAAAGCGACTTTTACAAAGAAGTTTACAGATCAGTTAGACAAATCCCTTCTGGCAGAGTTTCTACGTATTCTTCAATAGCTAATGCCTTAAATTGTAAAGCCTATAGGGCTGTAGGTATAGCATTAAATAAAAACCCCTTCTCTCCTGATGTACCATGTCATAGGGTCATAAACTCCGATGGACACTTAGGTGGATATGCAGAGGGATTGGAAAAAAAGATAATACTGCTCAGAAAAGAAGGAATTGAAATTAGAAATAACAAAATAGACTTGAAAGTCTACGGATTCAATTTCTAATCGTCAATTGCCTTATACATATACATAAATTTATATACGAGATGTTCTAATCTGTTGGAAGACTCTTATGGGCAATCCAGCCATTATCGGTTACGCCTACAAAGTTGGGGAAATATGGCATGAAAATCCCGATCAGTTAATTAAAGAAGTTGGCGAAGCAGCGATAAAAAATGTCGACGGTTTTACTCATCATGACATTGATGCTTTTTACGTTAGTGATGCTCTCGGTAAGCAGATATACAATGCATCTTCACCTGCCGGTTACCTTAGTTCTGGTCTTGGAGTTGACAAGCCTGTCGATGTTTTAGAAGATGGGGCAACAGCTTTAAAGGACGCATATTATGCTATAAAAGCAGGAGCACACAAAAGGGTTTTCGTAGGCGGTTTTACTAAACTGACAGACTCACCAAAGCCTATAGAGCATATTTCTGGTTCTATAAGCCCTAGAGAGAAGTTTGTTGGTGCTACAATGCCAAACCTCTTTGGCCTAATGGATGTGGCATATAGAAAAGAAAATAACATTCCCGACAGAAGAGTCTTTGCAGAAATAATTTCAAAAGATCATCATCATGGTGTATCTAATCCATGGGCCCAGTATAAATTTGATATGAAACCTGATAGAGTGCTGACATCCCCTTTGATTGCCGATCCGATAAGACAGTTTGAATATACATATATGTCTGACGGTGCTGCAGGTCTAATCTTAGCTGATTCTACTGAGGCTGAAAGATTATCTAAAAATCCTATTTATTTGTTAAAGGTTTCAAAGGCAAGCGCGCCTAGTTCTCTGCATGGCAGAGAATCTTTAACAAGTATACCTTCTGTAAAAAGGTCTGCCGAAAACTTTTTTGATAGTGTAAAAAGAGAAGATGCATCAGTTTTAGAAATACAAAGTAAAACTCCGGTTTTAGAACCTATTATTCTTGAAGACTTGGGATATGTTGAAAAAGGCAAGGCTTGGATAAACATTCATGAGAGCTGTCAGAATTTCGATACTCAGAAACAAAAACCAAAATATATAAGATACAGTTTCAATGGTTCAGAATACGTTGTAAATCCAAGTGGTGGACCAAAAGCGCGTGGTAACCCTGTCGGAGTAACTCCTTTAATGCAAGCAATTGACATTTCAAGAAGCCTTAGAGGAGAGTTTGATTTAGGATTCAGGCCTTCTTATGGTCTTTCTGCAGCATTAAGTGGAACAGGATCGACAGCAACTACATTTTTGTTTGGTGTTCAAGATGAGTAGCATACCTGTTAGCAAAAGAATGCAAGAGTTTTATCATAGAAATTTTTTTGAGTGCAATGGCTGTGGTATAAAATATGTAGATAGGCCTATGGTTTGTGAATGCAATCCAAAAAATGGAAGTGAATCAATCATAACAAAAAGAGCTTCTGATGTTGGAAAGGTATTATCTGCTTCTGTTGTAAGAGAAATGCCAGAAGATTTTAGTTATCTAAGAGGCGGTTATGTTACAGCCATAACAGAATTTGATGGAGTTAGATATGTTGACCAAGTAACTGACATACCTCTTACACAGAAAGAGTTTGATGTTTCTGGTCTTGTTGGAAAAGATGTTATTTCTGTTTTCAGAAAATTTTCAACACATGACGGTCTGATAAATTATGGTTTAAAAGTTACTCCTGTAGGCTATCTCAAACAATTGAGACAGAACGATCAAGACTGGCCTAAAGAAGATAAGGCAGGAATCATAGCGTCCGGGGTTTATGTTCCAAAGTGGAAACTCAAAACAGGCACTGTGGGAAAGGAGTTTGCAATGGAAGTTTCTGACTATCAAAAAAGAGTTCCCTACATTGATGAAGACACAGCTACAATGGCTGTTGAAGGAGGAAGGATAGCTCTTGCAAACGCAGGGATCAAACCAAATTCTGTATCATATGTCAGAGTTGGAAGTGAGTCTCATCCTTATGAGGTCAAGCCAACAGCAACTATTCTTGTTCATGCTTTAGGATTAGGAAAAATTAGAGATGACATACATTTTGTAGATGCATTAGATACTGAATTTGCCTGCAAAGCTGCTTCTGGAACTTGGATGGATTGCATAAGATATTCTGACAAAACAGGAGAAAATTCAATGACAGCAGGCTATGACAATTCTCAAGCAAAACCTGGTGATGCATTAGACATAAGTGTTGGAGCTGGAGGCTCAACTCAGATTTTTGGAAAAACTGCTCCTATAGCATTGATAAAAGAACATATCCAAGATGATAAATTTAGAGAAAACTACGTTTCAGTTACTTCAGACACTCCAGATTTCTATAGGGCAAAGTTAGAGAAATATCCAACACACGGTGGTAGATTTACAGGAGAGCCAGCATTCTTCAAACATCAGAAAGCTTCTGCTACAAAACTTATGGAAAAACTAAATTTAAAACCAAAAGACATAGATTTCTTTGTTTCCCATTCACCGAATCCACAATTTCCAAGAAAACTCGGATCTGAGCTTGAATTTGAGCCACGACAATTAGAACCCCTTACAGTGGATTGGACAGCAAACACTTATCAACAATCTGGTATCGGTACAGCATCTGTCTTCGATATTGCAAAACCAGGTCAAAAAATTCTTGTTGTAACTTTCGGGTCTAGTGCCGGTTCTGATGCACATTTACTTGAAACTACAGATTACATAACACAGAAAAGAAATCAATACCCTGTTTGGGACATGTTAAAATCTCCAGACGCAACATTCATTGAAGATGTATTTCCTAACCCTTACCTAACCTATAGGAGATTCAAAGAAGGATTTTGAGAACCTTTATAAAACTTACTTGAAATTTAGATTTTAACCTTCATTTCTAGTGGAAACCCCCTTATAAAATTATAAATAAAATTATAGAAACCTTTAAAAACTCCAAAATGTCACTACATTATAGTAATAATTAACATTGTGATAAAATTGTACCAAATGTACGAGCTCGAAACTGGTTTTAGAAAGATAAAGCCCCAAAGACCAATGGTTCTTAGAGTAGGGGACAAGGTTAAGACTTGCTTTTATTGGCAAGGAACACACCAATGCATAGGACCTTTATGCTATTGGCCCAAGGTTGGAACATGCACTATTTATAACAGACTGAAGGTCACAAGATTCAAAACAATCACTGCGAAATAGACTTCTTCAAATCTTCAAGACTTGCATCAGTTTTTATCGCAGTCAATGAGAAGTGTGTTCTTCCAGCTAGGAATTTTCTAGCTTTCAGTTTACTTGTCAAACTTTCAATTTTTGGAATCGGAATTTTAAAATTTTTCCCTAGATAATGAAGATCAAAATAAAAAGGGGGAAGATCAGATTCTTCTATCAAGAGTTTTAAAATTTTTTCCTCTTGCTTTTTATTTCTAAAATCTCTTTTTTTCAAATCTTGTAGAACCTTCTTGCAATATTTCTTATCATTAATTTTTCCCAAATATATCAAACCACAATTTCTAAATATGTGGTTTTTCCTGTCCACAATGTGAAATTTCTCCATGTCTCCGATTTTTCTTTCTCCACATTTAACACAGTAATTCACATATCCAAAGTTTTTTAACAAATTTTCTATTTTCCCTGAATGCTCTATTCTTCCAAAAACTCTAAAATAATGTTTTGTCGACAGAGAAAGCAAAGGAATGAAGGCTCTGTCATATCTTGCTAGAGTTAAAATTATGAACGATAACAATATTCTTATTCCAAGTTCATTATAAAATTCTGTCTTCATAGATTTTATTCCATATTTCTTCAAGCAAGCTTCAGGGTAGGTTCCGCACAATGGTGCTGTGTCTGTTGCTGTTACGGAGAGAAATCCTTTATGATAAACTGATCTTGCTGCAGAATCCATGAAAATATTTGGAGAACCAAAAGGATCTAAATCAATTACATTAAAAACATTCTGTCTCATCAAGAGATTTGCATCCACATTTTTCGGAAAACATTTTTTCTGAAGTTTGTTTTCCTTTATGTTTCTTTTTACCAGATTGAAGGCTTTCCCATCTCTATCATTTAGAACAATAGACTTTATTCCTGAAACTTCCTTTGCATATCTCAAACCTCTCACTCCTGTTGCGGACAAGGCATCTAAGACGTTTAGTTTAGATTTGAATTCTTTTTGGAAAACTTGCAATGCAGAAATTGAAATGTCTCGGTTTAATTCTGCTTCTGGGTTATAGAAGACATCAGCTTCATAGGTTTTTTCTATAGGAATCCAGACTTTTATTCTGCCTTCTTGAAGTTGTTTGAGTTTCATGAGATTATTTTAATTTCAAAGATTAAAAATCAGTATCGTTCT
>Ga0213870_1000581_pt1 | contig 16922 bp, 13 predicted proteins | sample WICALVC2017_Meta_FD_160119 | JGI IMG/M metagenome (GOLD analysis project Ga0213870, IMG submission 160119) | Freshwater microbial communities from subterranean cave lake in Wind Cave National Park, South Dakota, United States - WICALVC2017 | ecosystem: Environmental > Aquatic > Deep subsurface >... | reverse complement strand
TAATCACATCTGTTGTGTTTGTCAAAATTGGAGTTTTGTTAAAGACAATGGGTATTGTTAAAGACCCAAAAGGCGGTATTTTATCAAGATTAATTTTTTGATATAAAGGCGTAAGGTATTTTGTAGTGACAATTGCGGATTGCTGATTTATTACTCGTGTTCCGACATTCTTAATAACTATATTGCCTAATACTCGCTGATTAGAAAAATAGGCTTTAGAAAAAGTATCGGAAATTGAAAATGAAGGATTTGCTTCTTCAAAATTACTCGCAAAGATTACATTAACATCTTTTGTTGTTGTATCTTCGGGCAATTTATATCCCCCAGCAGGTACTGGGTATTTACTATCTATGCCCTTTATGACAAAGGCGAGATGATCAAAATCAAGAGTATCGAAATAATCTACGCCTCCAGTAGTGTTGCCCCATGTAGGATCAACCATTATCCATGTTTTGAGAGGGTAATCGTAATACTCTGGCCACGCGTGTAAGACGTCTTTTAAAAGCGATAATGGTCTTTCTTTACCATTTTGAGTATAGGCGAAACCATCTATTTCTCTTGCTGGAATTTTAGCAGCGCGGGCGAGCGCAACAAATAGGTCTGTAAACTCAAGACAAACCGCTGAAGATGGATTTTTTAGAGTCTCAAATGCTCCTAACCTTTTTTTACCATCAGTTAGTCTTGTATAATCATATTTTAAATTGCTGACTAAATATTCATAAATAGCTCTTGGCGTTTTTAATGTATTGGCTAAGCTCTTGATGTCTTCATCTGATGCTTGCCAATGAGGCTGATCTTTTAAGTATTCTTTAAGTTTTTCTTGGGGCGTATCTTCTTCTTTTGGAGCAAGAGATACTTTTGCTTTCCCAACCACTTTTATGTTAATCTTTTGAGAAGGAGAAAGAACATACTGAGCAAGCCAATTACCGTCTTTATCGACTACAACATCTAGTGGCTCGGGAGTTATATTGTCTATTTGTATTTCTTGGTAATTGGTGGTGGGAGGGATCGCTATTTCGGTTTTTATTGGAAACAGATTTCGATTAGCTAAGTGATATAAAAGATTAAATTCATAAATTTGTGCTTGTCCATAAGCAATTGAAATTCCAGACTTCCCAAGTTGGTATTTAGAAAAAACTAGGTTTTGCTTATCTACGTCTTTGATATCTGGTTTTATATAAACCGGATTTTTTAGAAAACTTGGAATTTTAATGCCGACATTAAAAGAATTAAAATCGTTTTGGTTTGATAAACCCGGAATATCGATTCGCCAAATTTTTCCGTTCTTTTGCGCAACTTCGTTGGTGTCGAAAGATAATTTAAAATTTAGTTTATTATCAATTCCTACCACTTTTTTATTAAAAGTTAAGGCAATATTTTGGCCCTCGTCGTTCTTAGCAATTGTTGGAGCTATTGGTCCATCTGGATCTGAAGCATTAAGATTGTAAATATTTTTAAAACCAAGCTGAATATTGTAAGAAGAGGCGTAATAATCGCTGGTTTTGTTTGTGAGAGTAACGTCAAAAACCACATGCGTTGACGTATCGTTTCCAACGTTATATGTAACATAATAGTCGGTTGCGAAGTTAGAAGAAGCAAACGTAACATGAATGTTTAGTAAATAAAGAAATATGAAGGAAAGTATGAAAATAATTTTTTTCACTTTACATTTATCTTATCATAAATTTTATTAACCAACCCTACTTAAATCCCCTAAAAACCGCCGACTTAATCTTGCCATGGCATAAATAAGACGATAGATTAGGCTGCTAAGGTTCTGGGGTTTTTAGCTTATTGTTAAAATCCAATACCTTTTTCAAAAACTGTCCAGTATAAGAATTTTTATTTTTTGCAATTTCTTGCGGTGTCCCTGTTGCAATTACTTCCCCACCCTTTTCTCCTCCACCAGGCCCTAAATCTATAATATGCTCTGCGTTTTTAATTACATCTAGATTATGCTCTATTACAATAACTGTATTACGAGAATTAACTAGCCGTTTTAGAACCATAAGAAGTTTTTGCAAATCGGCGAAATGAAGCCCAGTAGTTGGCTCATCAAGTAAATACAACGAGTTCTCCCCTCTTTTGGATAGTTCATGTGATAGTTTTACTCTTTGAGCTTCTCCACCAGATAAAGTTGGAGCGGGTTGACCTAATTTTATGTAAGAAAGGCCAACGTCGCTCAGAGTTTGCAATTTATGAGAAAGAGATGGTACAAAAGAGAAAAATTGCAAAGCCTCTTGTACGCTCATGCCAAGAATCTGTGATATGTTTTTGCCATTAAATAAAACTTCTAGAGCTTCCTTATTATATTGTAATCCATTGCATTCCTCGCAAGTTACATAAATATCTGGTAGAAATTGCATCTCAATTTTTATTTGCCCTTCTCCCTCACACGTTTCACATCTTCCGCCTTTTACATTGAAAGAAAACCTTCCTGCTTTATAGCCTTTTGCTTTTGCTTTTTTTGTTTTAGCAAATAAATCACGAATATAAGTAAATGCGCCAGTATACGTTGCGGGGTTACTGCGCGGAGTTCTTCCAATTGGAGATTGATCGATTAAATACACCCTTCTTATATTTTCGTATCCTTCCATTCTATTATAAAGACCAGGTTTTTGCCTATGATAAGGGTTTTGTAATTGCATAAGGCTATGGTATAAGATGTCGTTTATTAAAGTAGACTTTCCACTTCCCGAAACTCCGGTAACTACAATAAATTTATTTAATGGAAAACTTACATTTATATTTTTAAGATTATGTTCCTTTGCTCCGACAACAAGGAGACTTTTTGCAATGGTGATTTTGTTCTCATTAACTATTTTTATTTCTCTTTTTCCCGACAGATATTGTCCGGTGAGTGACTCATGATTATTTTTGATCTCTTCAACAGAACCTTTTGCTATAATTCTTCCTCCCTCATTTCCAGCGCCCGGTCCAAAATCGACTATAAAATCCGACTGCTCCATTGTTTCCCGATCGTGTTCTACAACTAAAACAGTGTTCCCCAGATTCTTAAGTTTTTGCAGAGTTTCAATTAACTTTTTATTATCTTTTTGATGGAGCCCGATTGATGGCTCGTCCAAAACATAAAGCACTCCAGTTAATCCACTGCCAATTTGGGACGCAAGCCGAATTCTTTGTGCTTCTCCTCCAGCTAAAGTTTGGGCGCCTCGTCCCAAAGTAAGATACTCAAGACCAACATCTATTAAAAACGAAAGTCTTTGTTTTATTTCTTTAACGATAACTTTACTTATTTCGTTTTCCCTTACAGATAAAATGTTTTGAATGTTATTTATAAACTTTAACGTTTCAACAATAGACATGTTAGAGATCTCAACTATTGATTTATTATTTATGGTAACTGCTAGAGCTTCGTTTTTAAGTCGAGCTCCATTACAAGAGTTGCATGTTTCGTAGTTCATGAATCTTTCAATTCTTGCTCTTAAAAACATAGATTCTGTTGTATTGTATCTTTGTTTTAATTCCCAAAGAATTCCACGAAATGGCTCATAAATTTCCGTTTGTTTCCCCCACCTGTTTTCTCCAACCACACGATATTCTTTTTCTCCAGTCCCTTCTATTAGCAAATTTTTCTTATGATTTGGCATTTGAGAAAGTCTTAAATTAAGTGGAATATTATTTTCTTTACAAAATCTTATGATAGTTCTTGAAAACCAAGTGTCGTGTTGCAAAAGATTAGAGAAAGGTAATATTCCTCCCTCGTTAATTGTGAGATTATTGTTAAGAACTAAATTTTTATCAACAGTTAAAATTGTGCCCAGCCCATTACATACCAAACAAGCTCCATGAGGAGTGTTAAACGAAAACAGCCTTGGCTCAATTTCTGGTACCGATATGCCGCAAACTGGACAAGCAAATTTTTCCGAAAAAAATTCATCTTGCATTCTTTTGGGTTTGTCAGGCATAGAAAACCCAGAATCCTTAATAATTGCTACTATTAACTCTCCATTTCCAAATTTTAATCCCTGCTCAACAGCGTTTGAAATTCTTGTTCTATCGGTTTTGTAAGACAGCACAACCTCATCAATTACAAGTTCGATTGTATGTTTGTTAGTTTTTATAAGCACAAAATCCTCATTTAAAGAAAAAATTTCCTGGTCTATTCTTGCTTTTTTGTACCCTCTTTTTTTAAGATCGGAAAAAAGCTCTAAATATTCTCCTTTTCTGTTTTTAACAATAGGACCTAGGATTAAGATTTTTAGTCTTGGATTTGATAAATTTTTTAAGAGGTCAAAAATAGAACTTGTAATTTGATCTTTAGACTGATGAGAGATTTCCCTGCCGCATTTTGGGCAATGAGGATGTCCGATTCGCGCAAATAAAAGTCTTAAATAATCATAAATTTCAGTAACTGTACCAACAGTCGATCTTGGATTATGTGAAGTTGACTTTTGATCAATTGATATTGCAGGAGAAAGACCTTCGATTAAATCAACATCGGGTTTTTTCATTACTCCTAAGAATTGTCTTGCATAAGAAGACAAGCTTTCGACGTATCGCCTTTGTCCTTCGGCATAAATTGTGTCAAAAGCCAAAGAAGACTTGCCGCTTCCAGATAAACCAGTAAAAACCACAAGTTTATTTTTGGGAATTTCAAGATTGATGTTTTTTAAATTATGTTCTCGTGCGCCCTTAATAATGACGCTTTCCATATATTTTGATTAATCTCTTATTATATTAAATTTTTTGCTACTTGACAAACATCAATCTTAATGATTTGATAGGTATATGGGAATAAAAGTACTTTTTTCTACCTTAGTCGTAAGTCTTTTTCTAGTTCTTGCTATCAGTGTTGACGCACAAACTGATTCTGTTCCTCCTCCGCCAAATGCTCCAATAATAAAACAGCCTAGAGATCTTTTGAGAGACAGGAAAGAAGATTTTAGAGAAAAGTTTCAAGCAATTAGGGATGAGAGAAAAAAGGTAATGGTAGAAAGAATTTATGAGAAAATTTCGACAATGAACAAAACCCATACTGCAAGATTTTCAACTGTACTGGAAAAGCTGATGATGATTATAGATAAAATTAGTCAAAGAACTCAAAATGCAAAATCAAAAGGAATTGATACGTTGGCGGTCGATTCTGCTATTGCGGCTGCTAAGACCGCGATAGATGCTGCAAAAGCAGCAGTTGTAGTTCAGTCCGCAAAAACTTATAGCATAGAAATTGCTAGTAAAAGCACATTAAAAACAAATGTTGGATCGTTAGTAAGTATGTTTAGAAAAGACCTAAAAGATGTGCATAAAGCTGTAGTTGATGCAAAGCAAGCCGTACAAAAAGCCGAAAGAGAATTGGCTCTTGCTCGTGGAGAAAAAATGGAAAAGGCGGGTGAGAATCAAAGCATTAGCAAACCACCAGTTAGTGAAAAATAATATGGAAGAAAATACAAATCAAATCACAACGCAGGCAAATACTGGAACTACAGAGAATAGTAAAAAGAGTTATAATAGTGTGTATATGTTACTAGTAATGCTAGGATTATTTGTAACATTTGGTATACTAATTTTTGCAATAAATAGGAATAATGAGGCAGATTATCTGTCGATAATAAGACCAGCAAATCTTTTAAATCCAGCAAAGCCAGTTAATAGATCTTTGCCTCAAGAGCAAGTTGAGGGAATAGACACTATAGAGGTTGGCGATGTAGAGATAGAGCTTCAAGATTTAAATAATGATACTCAAAGCTTGTAATCCTCAACTAGGTTCGTTTTTCAGATCTTTCGGTGTAGCTGCTGTCTCTTGTGTCAACTATTATTTCATCTCCAATGTTAATAAATAACGGAACTTTTATTATCATGTTATTCTCTAGTGTTGCGTCTTTATAGACATTGGTTGCAGAATTGCCTTTAACTCCAGGGCTTGTGTCTGTAACTTTGAGTTTTATTTTTGGAGGAAGAATCATGCTTAGAGCTTCGTCTTTGTAAAACCTAATGGTAACTGTTTCGCCTTCTTTTAAATATAAGTGCTTGCTTAAATTTTTTATTGGAATACTTACCTGCTCGAAGCTTTGAGGATCCATAAAATAACAGTTTTCGGCATCTTTGTATAAAAATTGGAGATCCTTTTTTTCGATACGAACTGGGATTACTTGCGCATTGCTAACAAAGCTTTTTTCAATCGTCATGCCTTTTCTTAGACTTCGTACTTTAAGTTTTACAACAGAGCTTGTTTTTCTTAAATGTACATTATTGTAGGTGAGAACTTCAAAAATATCTCCGTGTTCTTCAAATGTTGTTCCTGGTCTTAAAGAAGTAACTGGAATCATAGGTAAAACAGACAAAAATTTGTCATCCCGACCAAGTCCGTCAGCTGACGGATTCGCTCGGAATGACGCTTTTCAAACACGCTTTTATTCTTGTTTGTAAAATAATCATAAACAGCTTTAGAAATTTTTGCAATTCTCTCATTAGCACTAACCCAGGAATTAGTCTCGGACAGAACAACTATCATATAATCCCCTTCGTCTAAAAAAACTATTCCAGCATCATGAGAAAAAAAATTTATTTCACCAGTCTTGTGCGCGACAACGGTATCTTTAGGCAAATGTTTAGGCAATTTGTCGTTAAGTTTTTGTTTTTTTAATAGATTCAACATCCTGTTTGTGTGTTCTTGGTCAACAAGTTCTCCTTTATATAATTTTTCAAAGAAAAGAGCAATATCATATGGGGTAGAATGGGGCGGTTCTCCTAACGATGATTCATTAAAGCCATTTTTGGCTAAAAATGAATTGATGGAAGAACGTTTTATTCTTTCCATAAGAAGAAGCGTTGCATAATTATGAGAAATTGTGATCATTTGCTCTAAAGCTTGATTAACAGTAAGAGTTATTATTCCCTCTGTCATTTCTGCTGTTTTGGATGAAATGTTGAATTTATCGCTCAGAACATTTACATCTTCGCTTAATAGCTCATCTGCTTTTAATATTCCATTTTGAATTTTGACAAAAGCTGTTGCCATAACCCAAATTTTATATAAGCTTCCAGGCTCATAAACTTTGTGTGCATTTATGGAATAAGCTTCGCCTGTTTTTAAATTTTTAACAACAATTCCATATGTTCCCTTAGCTCCTATAAGTGCGCTTCCAACAACATTTTTTAATGAGTTGTTAGTTCTTTGGTTTATGGCATGATTGGCGGATTGAGATTTGTTTAAAATAACAGCAATAGAAGCTACTGTTAAGATAAATGCTAATAATTTGATTTTGTTTCTCTTTGAATTTCGTTTATTTCTCATTATAAGCGAGGATCTTGTACAAGGCACCGCGTATCGACAAGGGAGATTTCAAATCCCTGATTCTTAAGCTGCTCGGAACGTTAATTTTGGCCTTGTAGGCCTATACGAAAAAATTCGAACCTCTTTCTTGCTAATACTGTAGCCCTCCTTCGCCAAGGCTTCGGCGAGGCACAGTCGCTTCCGCTCCTACTATTTTATATTGCTCGTCCTTCCAACTTCGCTACCTCCTACGCTAAAGCTACGAAGGTCAAGAAAGCTACGCTGGACACGGTCGGCCTCGCTCTTTTGTATTTTTTGCGAAGGACGTCGGCGCGCGATTTTTTTTACCACTGATATTCTAGCAGATTTTTCCAAACTCCGCATCATCCCACCCACCCGATTTATGGTGGCTCGCCTCGCTGACGCTTTGGCGAAGCGGGCGGCGACCCCGCCTTTCTTATTTTACCCCCTCCTGTTCATGAAGCTTCGTCCCGAAGCGTCGGGACTTGTGGTAGCTCGGTTGGCTCGAGCCGAGTTCGGCTCTCGCATTGGTCGGGCTACCTATCCAAAACACATCTTAATTAAAGTTTCTCTGACGGTAGCCCTCCTTTTAGCAGGATTCCATGATGGGGCGGGGTCGGCGGACCGCCACCAGAACCAATCGGCCAGAATGGTGGGAATTGGCCGATTCCCTGTGTTACACTGAATTTATGCCAGACGATCCGATTCAACCAGTTCAACACGACCAACCTGCCCAAGAAAATACAGATGACCAAAATCAAACTCCTGAACCAAAGCAGGACAAAATAAAACCCGCTGAAGAAAATCTTCAACCGGAAGAAACAACTCCTGCAGATACTCCAGTTGAAACTCCACCGCCTGTCGAAGAACAGCCGCAACCTGAACAACCAAAAGAAGAAACGCCAAAAGTTGAAGAATCGAAGCCGGAGGGAAAACCCGAACAACCCAGAACTACCGAATCTCCCGAACCAAAAATTATTGAAAAAGAAGTGATTAAAGAAGTAAAAGTTGTTGATGAAGAAGAAGTTAAAAAGCAAGTTGATGAAAGGCTTAAGGAAAAACTTTTGGAAAATAAAAAGAAAGCTGATGTAGCAAGAATACAAAGAAGAAAAGATAACGTAAATAAGATTATTGAGTTAGCAATGAAAAAAGAAATTAATAATCAAGCTGTCAGAGATCTTCTTCAAGTTTCTCAAAGTACAGCAACGGATTACTTAACAGAATTATCCAAATCTGGTAAACTAAAGTCAGAAAAGAAAGCCAAGGCAACTGTTTATAAAAGTTAAAAGTTATGACGTTGTACCAGGGTACAACGCTACAATAGCAGAGGATTACAATAGCACATTATGGATAAAACAAACTTGGAAAAAGATAAAAAGTTATTAGCTGCAACTTTTAGAGAATTAGAATCCTCAAAAGATTTATCTAACTTTATTGACGACTTATTAACAGAAGAAGAAATACTTGATTTAGCTCAGAGAATTAAAATTGCAAAGTTAATTCTTGATGGAAAAACTTACGATGAGATTGCGGAGAAAGTAAAGACTTCCACATCAACAGTTTCAAAAATTGGCCAGATTATTAAGTATGGCAAAGGTGGATTACAAAAAGTTTTAACAAAAATACTTAAGAGCTAAAAAACGTCATTCAACCCTTAAGGTTTTTAATTCCTATTTCTGGAAAGTTTACTTCATTTCCAAAACTTAAAATAAATTCTATGGTTTTTGCAACATCTTTAGTATCCAAACTATCGCTCATGTCTTTTTTTATCCCCATCTTACTAAACATTTCTGTCTTCATTTTTCCAGGATAAATACCTGTAACTCCAATCCCATAATCTTTTAGCTCTGCTTCAATAGACTTTGTAAAACCTGTTATAGCCCACTTTGAAGTGTTATAAATACTTCTTTCTGCTTTCCCATATAATCCTGCTTGAGAAATTATATTAATAATTCTTCCAGAAGATTGTTTTTTCATTTGAGGAATTACAGCTTTTGTTAGAAAGAGAGTTCCTGTCGTATTTACATCAATTGCTCTTTTAATTTTTTCTGGATCATTGGTTTCCAATGGTCCTTCTATCCAAACTCCAGCGCTATTTATCAAGGAATTAATTCTTCCATGTTTTTTAATGATACTTTCAACTGCAGTATGTACGGAGCCGTAGTTCGAAACATCGCATACTTCAAAATCACATCCAATTTCTTTTGAAACTTTTTCCAATTTTTCTTTAGTAGGGGAGAGAATAACTACTTTATTTTTTTGTGAAAGTTGTTGAGCGATTGTTTTGCCCAAACCATCACCCCCGCCAGAGATAACAATAACTTTATTCACTGATAGATTATATCAGAATTTTAAAAATCTAAAACTAGTTGGGAAATTTTACCTCATTTTATGTCAAAATAGTATTTATCATGATTTCTACATCCTTTTTTTGCTTTCGGTCATCAATCTTGGGAACGATAACCTGCCTTATAACGTCTTTAGGTTTACTATCTGTACCCATTTCAATCACAATATCTATTCCTTCTCTAAGACCAAAAGGAAAATCAAGTGCCGTACTGCCTTCACCCATTTGGTAAGATTGATATACGCGACGTAGGCTATCGGCAACACGAAGAATATCGTAGATATTCCTAACTGCTACTTCTATATTCTTATCTCCTGCGATCAAAAGGTCAGCGTCACCATTACTCTTTTTAGCATACATACTATCCCAAATTTTTTTGAACTCTTCTGGGGTCAGTCTCATGAGAGGTTCTGAATAAGCCGCCAATACCTCTGCCTCATCACTACGATAAATATTCCTACCTTGATTTTCCACAAATGGAGGATAGTCCATATCTACTACTCTTGCCCTTGACTTAATTTCAGGAGAAAGCTTCTTAACTGCCAGATAATTCTGTGGATTCATAGTTGCTACAAAAAGAACAGTTGGGTCAACAGCAATTTCTCTTTCTTTTCCACCTTCTGTTAGAAATACTCTTCTCCTATAATCAAGGAGCGGATTAAGTAACTTTGCAACTCCTGGCCTTAATGTATTAATCTCATCAAGGACAATAATAGTTCCCGGAGTTTGGATTCCTTCAATTAGCCTGGAAGGAAGTCTAAAAGTACCTCTATTGGGATCGTAATGAAATTCGTAAGTCAAATCTTCTTTTACTGTATTTTCATTACATGATACCGTTACTTCTTCGTGATTAGATAGATTTGCAAGCATGTCAATCAATACGTTTTTTCCTGTTCCCGCCTCGCCATGAAGAATAGTTATCCCCCTACGATTAATACGTTGTAAGATTAATGTCTTCGTTAGCTCTTCCATTTTCCCCATGTAATAGTCTGGTATCCTCCAGTGCTGGTCAAAACGAGGAATTCTCCTTTTTTCTCCTTTAAAAAATTCTTCAGCAGACTTTTTATGTCTCTCTATTGCTGCTATTGTTTTTTCATCATTTTTATCTCCAGCCACAACCGTTGGATGATCTGGATTAGGATGAAATGTTTTTCCACTTTGATCTTGAAATATCAAATCGGCATAGAAACTGCCCTCACCCATCGGAACAAGCTTTGGTTGCCATATCCGTAGTGCCTCTTTAAAAATAGGAAATCGTGTATTGCCAAATTTAATTGTCTCTTCGTCAGTAGAAATAGCTAGCTTGGAACGATTATTAAAATGTTCTCTTCTTGCTTTAATCAATGCTTCTAATTTCTTCTCCTCTTCTTCCTTTAGTTCTTTGGGTAGAGTTAATAATTTAGCTCTAAGTGTGGATACAAGCGGGCTTATTCTAAAACGGTCAACTTCTCTTAAGCTTGACAAGCCACCTATTTGATTGACAATGGGTTCTAAATCGCTTCCTATTTCTTCAAGAGTCTGCACCCAAACTGCTCTTTGCTTATCTGCCAATATCCTACTCTCTTCCCCCAATCTTGCTCTTTGCTGAAGTTTTAATTCATTATAGCGTTGCCGTAAAGCGTTTCTTGCATTTGGATCTTTTACATTTATCAACATGAGCTCAAATCGCTGTGCTTCTGGTGATAAGGGAGCAAGATCAAGCTCTTGAATTGACCTGCACTCCCTAACGAGTTGCTCTACTAACGGAAACGAAGTCTCGATCGCACCCAGTATTTCGCCCTGATATTGAGTTACTATTTTATCTTTACGGCCTTGGATCTCAAGTATCCTTTTTTCCAATTCTCGTCTTTTCCCAATATCAGAAACGCTAATTTTTCCTCTTAATTCAAGAAGCTTGCCAAACTCTTCGTCAAGTCCTAGGGTATCACCAGCGCTTTTTATCGTATCAAGACTTATAGAGAATGAATCAAGTCTTGAGATAAGCTCCTGACCACCTATCACATTTAATCTATCGTTTGCTTTAAGAATAAATTCTTCAATAACATGAGAGTATCCCGCTGTCGAAGGGTCTTTAATCAGGAGATTCAATTTTTCCAAAATATTATCAATTGCTTCAGAAGTAGCAGAATTAGCAATAGTTTCCCCAACCAAAGATGAGATTCTTTCTCTCAAGGCATCCTCTACATCTTTACTCTCGATATGCCCTGACTTTACCCTATCTTCCCTACTTAAGTTTAAACCAGAAAAACGCACAAGCGCTTCTTGTAAGACCTTTTTCTTCTTTGCTTTTCCTCCATCCGTATTTCCAGGAGCAATATCTTTAAAATTAGTCTGAATTTCCCGAAGATTATTTTCCGTATCTACAAATAAAATAGTTCCATCGTTATCAACATTAATTGATCCTTTTACTCCCTCAAAAGTTTTTATAACGTCTCCGGATTCCTTATCGACAATTGACAATTTACTGCCTGATAATTTAATAACTAGAAAGTTATTATTGCCATCTACCATAGCTTCTTCAGGATTCTCAATTTTAACGTTTTCCGGAATATGTGCTAAAGAAAATTTATTATTAGGCTCTACTTGAAAAGAATCCGAAGCTACGGGCTCTTTCTTAAAAGGAGGTGAGGGCTTCAGCCCAAAGTATGTATCTTGTGCATTAAAAACAAATTTCCTTCCGGATTTATCAACAGATTCAGCAACATCTAACTGCCAGGGACCCAAAGGAAGAGATAAGTTCGATCCCCCCTTTACTATTGTATCTTTTTCATAAAAATGTCTGGCATGAAAGCCTAATTTTTTTTCTTCTATCGCGAATAAATTGGCTTCCAGATTTGTTGCGCTAACTTCACCAAAGCCCATGTTTTTAAGAAGCTCTTTTATGTCCTCAAGTTTTGCATTATTGTACGAGAAGCGATATGAATATCTTGTTGCAACTATTGCTCCTACCCCACTATTTCCTTGCTCAACTAAGTCCTTAAGACTAGGGTCAAGAGGTATGGGGATTTCTGCTCCTTTTCCATAGAAAATTCCGGCGGCATAGTGACCATCGTCCAACAACTTTAAAACAGCAATTGCCTGCCCTATTTTCTTAAGCTCAATAACTTTTCCTTCTATCTTATTTCTAAATTCATCAACTGGCAAAAGTTTTGCTTCTAAAGCTTTAGGGAGACTTCCTTCTTCTCCTGTTACCGATGGCCTTACTCCTTCATTAGTCATAAAGAAAAAATATTGTAATGCATAGTAGATTAGATTGCAATGAATCCCTAAGCTAAATATCTTTGAAATTGTATTAAGGTCGCCCGAAGGACCAAATATGCCTTATTTGGTAAATCTTCTATTCCGTCCGGATATGTACAGTTAGCTGCCCCAAAATAGTAATCAAGTATTCCTTTTCCTCCAAGACCAAAACCTTTAAAAGTAAGCTTGCCTTTCTTCTCTTCTATATAATTCTGCAATTCGAGCCCCGTAATGCCTGCATTTGCCCCTCCATCCGATATCACGAATATTAATCCATGAGACTCCCTAAGTTTTTTTCTGAATTCATTCATATCTGTAAGTATTATTTCTATTCCCTCGTGTATATTAGTACTCCCCTCATTTGCCTTGGTGGCATCTAACAATCTAGGCTTAATCTTTTCAGTTGGACTATCAAAATTCTGATCAAATTTCTTTATTACATGTGCTCTAGCTCCAAAAGAAACTGCCATAAAAGGAATACCCAAGTCTTTGCAAACTTTTGCGAAAAATATATTAATTTTTCTTGCATTTTCTATATTTATCCCGCTCATTGAAGAACTATTATCTGTAAGTAATCCTATAAAAAGTCTTGCGGGCTCGCCCGTTGGTCTTTCGATTTGCCTCATGAAAAATTGCTCGTCCCCTAAGGGGGCTTTTCTTACGAGATCACGCCTGTCAAACCGTGGTCCAGTAAAGTATCCATTTTCATAAGTTGGTTCATTTTTACGAGGCATTATTTTATCAATTAATTCAATAAAACTTTTTACATGAGGACGTATGCTATCTTCTAAGTCTTGGTATAGAAGAAACTGCTTTCTTTCTCTTTCTGTAAAACCTGCTTCTTCCATTCTCCTCTTCTCTAATAATTTTGCTTGACGTTCTTGATCCCGACTTGGCTTATTCCCTGCTTTAGTATCTCTTTCGGCTTGCTTTTTTTCTTCTTCTTCAATTTTTTTTAAGGCTTTTTTCAATTCCTCTTCTGCTCTGCTTATTGTCCTTTCATCTGCGATCTGAGGAATAATTTCATACTCTCCGGTCGCATTATCTTTCTTTAATTTAAAAGTTTTTTGGATTTCTTTTTCTAATTCTTTTGCTTGTTCATTATCCACCACTTCTCTTGCTTTCTCTTCAAGTTCCTCTCTCTCTTGGGGAGAAAGTTTTTCTATCGTTTCCTTAATCTCTCGACTCTCTTCTTCGCTAAGATCATTATCATCACCCTTTTTCCCTGAAAATTCTGGATCTGTCATTTGACCATCTCCCGACTGATTTTTAGACTGTTTCTTGCCTTTTTTCTTTAACATTTGCTTTGCTTTCTCATCTTCTATGTTTTTTCTTTCTAACGTCTTAGCAATGTCCCAAACTTTTTTAATTAATATTTTTCTTTCTTCCACATCGGTATTTCTAAAATAACTATCAATAAATGGCTGAGCCTCTGTAAATGTCTTACCGACTTCTGTTCCTTCAAGTTCGGGAATTTGTTTATCATGTAGCCAATAATAAAGAGAGTTATAGGCAAATTGAACCATTAAAGGTCTTTTGCTAATTGGTTGTTCCTGTAATCTCTCCTGAATTGAATTAACATGACTTCTTTTAATTTGAGCCTCTATTGCAAAAGATTCTTCCCCCTCGAGATTGTTAACGCGTGGATCTTCCAGTCCTTCGTAAATCCACCAAAAACTAGTTGGTAAATGTCCTTCTTTTTTAGTATTTCTTTGTCCCTCAATCAAAGAACGAAAATCGCTAAATTGCACATGGCCGGCCTCATGACGAAGGATTGCGATCGTTTCCTCCATTGGTATTTTTTGGGCAGATTGTTCATCATAGAGAATTTGTTTTACGTTAAAGGCTTCTGGAGGAAGGTCGTCCAGATTTTCTTTCTCTCCTGAAACGTATTCTTCTATTTGAGGAGAATATTTAGGATCAAGCGTACATGCCCAAAGTCCCTTTTGATGAGAAGGAAGAACCTCAAGATCATATCTTCGGGAAAACATTCTTGCCAGATTCACAATCATTCTGTGTTTCTCTGGAAAATATGCCTGCGGTTCCTTTGTAATATCATTTTTTGGATTTCTACGAAAAATACTTTCAACCTGTAGCGTCATTAGCGTATATTAGCTTAAAATGCCCACAAAGACAAATTAATTGGGATGTTGGATAATTTTATCGGACTTAGTTATGCGAAAACTCGAGAAAAAAGCCATCTACCATAACAGATTTATTTTTAACTTTTGTTAATGAAATGCTATACTACAACAATGAAATCTAGGGTAATTATTGTAGGAATAATTGAAAAAGACGGAAAGATATTACTGGGTAAAAAACCAGAAAACATTGGCCCATATCCTAATACCTGGCATCTTCCGGGTGGAGGAATAAATCTTGATGAGGAGTCATTGGAGGAAGCGTTAAAACGTGAGATAAAAGAAGAAGCAAGGATTGAAGTCAAAAATATAGAATCAGTCGGATTTGATGAGGATTACGAACCCAATAAACACGGTGAAATGACTCATTATCTTTTCATCGACTTCAAAGCAATTTGCATTTCAAAGCAATTAAATCCAGGGGATGATATGAATTATCTTCAATGGGTGGAAAAAAGCAAAATAAAAAACTTAAATCTCAATAAACCCACAAGAAAAGTTCTTAAAAAACTAAAAATTATTTAGCTTTTTAGTCTTCTTAATATAATTGCTAATAGTCTAATTCAGGCGTATAATTTTGCTACCTTCGATTATTAAACATGACAATAGACAATAAAAAGGAGATAGAAGAATTAATGAAAGATAAAAATTTTAGAGCGATTGTAGATTGGAGGGTAAAAAACGATTTTCTTAAAAAACAAATTAATACCCTGGGGAAGTTAGATAATTTTCCAATAATTATAGTTGCTGTCTTTTTACTAAAAGCTCAGTTAATAGAGTTTGAGTTAAAGCAACTAATAACAAGCTTAGATTTACATCTGGCATTTTCTAATCCTGATACCGATATCAGATTGAAGCCAAGAACGCCAAGAGATTTAGACGAAGACAAAATGACTCTTGGTGGATTAAATAAAATTATACAGAGATATGAGGGGAAATTTTTAGAAAAACTACAGAGTAATCTGGGTATACTAGTTCGATTGAGGAATAACTTCGTTCATAAGCTGTTTAACATAGGTACGCTAAAAAGCATGATAAACGCTTCGGATAAAGGATTAAAGCTTACAAATAAAATCATTTTAGACATAGAAAATATCGAAGCATATTTAAAAGCAAACGATCCTTTTAGAAAATTTACTAAGGAGGTAAAGTAATGATTGGGAATGTAGATGGAATGCGAAAGACAAAAGAACAAATAATAGATTTTTTCCAAGATTTTATTTATGGCTTCATCTATCATGATATTGATAGTTGCATAAAAGTTGGGGCAAATTATATAGTAGCCCTGTCGCTTTTATCATATACAGAGTTTATTGGTGGTTTAATAACAGGTAATTTAGGTCTTGAGGGAAACAGCAAAAAGAATTTTAATGAGACTTTAAAATATTTTCCGAAAGCATATGAAAAAGCCGCCGACATAAAACTTCAATATACAATAGGAACAAAAATTGAACAAGAGAAAGGATTATATGAAATATTCAGATGTGGCCTTGCTCACGAATATTTTATTAAAGGTAAAAATATTACAATTGTATGGAATAATCCAAACGGATTTACAGCAAGGCATATTGGGTTTAAGAAAAGATATGGAAAATTAATTTTTTACAACAATGAGTATTACAGGGATTTCAAAAACGCCATTCAGGAGTTTTATAAGGAATTAATAGTTAAAGAAGATGCTCTCAAAATTAACAATTTTTCAGTCGCTCTAAATAGGTTGGAAAGCAGAAAAATGTTATAGGAAATAGTAGTTCCTCTTATTGCAACATTTAGTGAATCTGTTATATTAAAACCGTACTCGACAATTTTAGAAAAATTTTTGCGTTTTTTCTTCTTTTTTACCGGCAGCTTTGCATTTCTTTCAAATTGGGCTTTGCAGAGCTCCATTCCGGCCCTCTTACCTCAGACCCCCAAACTCAGGCTTCAGGGAAATCTG
>Ga0213870_1000580_pt1 | contig 16928 bp, 14 predicted proteins | sample WICALVC2017_Meta_FD_160119 | JGI IMG/M metagenome (GOLD analysis project Ga0213870, IMG submission 160119) | Freshwater microbial communities from subterranean cave lake in Wind Cave National Park, South Dakota, United States - WICALVC2017 | ecosystem: Environmental > Aquatic > Deep subsurface >... | reverse complement strand
ATATTAAATAGTCTTCTCCCACATTATCTGGAAAATCAGCTGCGTTCGGCAATTTTGGAAGCTCAAGCAGCAGAACACAGCGCACGGATGATTGCGATGAAAAACGCGACTGATGCAGCACTGGACCTCGTTGATGCGTTGACTCTCTCATACAATAAAGCACGACAGGAGAAAATTACCTATGAAATTGCGGACATAGTAACCGCGCGTGAGGCTGTGAAATGAAAGTGGGAGATGTTCCTATGAAAAACATTGGCAAAATCATACAAATAATTGGCGCAGTCGTTGATGCACAATTTAATCTTGGTGAGTTGCCCGCTCTATTAAACGCAATGGAGGTGGAATCTAAACATACTCAAAGCGGTAAACTAATCATGGAAGTTGCAGCACACTTGGGAGAGGGAAAAATACGCTCAATTGCGCTCGGTCCAACAGACGGGTTGAAAAGAGGACAACAAATAACCGATTTGGGAGCGCCCATCTCTGTTCCTGTGGGCTCTCAAACATTAGGGAGGATTTTTAATGTGATCGGGGAAACAATTGATGAAGGGGCAGCGATTAAATCTTCTCATACACTTCCAATTCATAGAGCTGCTCCCTCTCTAAAGGCACAATCAGTGAAAGCCGAAATTCTTGTGACCGGTATAAAAGTCATAGACTTGATCGCGCCGTTTTTGAAGGGCGGGAAAGTAGCAGTTTTTGGTGGAGCAGGTGTAGGAAAAACCGTCCTTATCCAAGAGCTTATTCGAAATGTTGCAAATGTACACAAAGGTGTTTCTGTATTTGCCGGAGTTGGTGAACGGTCAAGGGAAGGAAATGACTTATGGTTGGAGATGAAACATTCAGGAGTGATCAAACAAACAGCGCTTGTCTTTGGACAAATGAACGAGCCACCCGGTAGTAGACTCCGCGTTGCTTTGACAGGTCTTACCATGGCCGAATACTTTAGAGACCAAGAAGGTCAAGATGTGCTTCTGTTTATCGATAATATTTTCCGGTTTGCCCAGGCCGGAAGTGAAGTGTCTGCGCTCTTAGGTCGCATCCCATCTGCTGTTGGATATCAGCCAACTCTGGCGTCAGAAATGAGTGCGTTACAGGAGAGGATCACTTCAACTCAGAAAGGATCGATCACCTCGGTACAGGCTGTATACGTACCTGCTGATGATTACACGGACCCAGCGCCTGTGGCCACTTTTGCACATTTGGATGCCAGTATCTCACTGGAGCGATCAATTGCAGAACAGGCAATTTATCCTGCTGTAGATCCTCTTTCGTCGCGTTCACGGATATTATCTGCTGAGACTGTAGGAGAAGATCATTATCGAGTTGCCCGAGGAGTACAAAAAGTATTACAACGGTACAAAGATTTACAGGATATTATTGCAATTTTGGGAATGGAAGAACTCTCAACTGAGGATAAATTGACTGTCGCACGCGCCAGAAAAATACAACGTTTTTTCTCTCAACCTATGTTTGTGGCTGAGGCATTCACTGGACGTGAGGGTCGCTTTGTACCACTTGAGGAAACTATTTTGGGATTTGAAGAGATTCTAAAAGGTATGCATGATGACAAAAGCGAACAGGCCTTCTATATGGTTGGTAAGATAGATGAAGTCAAATGAAAACTTATCTTCTTGAAATCATTACTCCGGAGAGGATTGTTTATAGTGATCAAGTCCATATGGTGACAGCTCCTTCCTCAGAAGGAGTGATTGGAATTCTCCCTCAGCACGTACCATTGTTTACAAAACTGGTTGAAGGAGAGGTGAAAATTACCACGCAGTCTGAGGAATTTTATCTTGCCATAGGGGGAGGGTTTTTAGAAGTTACCCGAGAAAAAGCAATTCTATTAGTCACTGCGGCGTATCGGGCGGATGAGCTAAACGAAGCTGAGATTCTTGCGGCAAAAAAGCGAGCAGAGCTAGCACTTACGGCTAAACCGGAGGGTGAAGCACTTGCACAAGCACAAGCTCTCTTTCACCGCTCGCAAATTGCTCTCAAAGTTTTGAGACGAAGACGAGGACAAACCGGAGTATCTCAAACGCAATAAAACAGATGTTGCTAGATAAATTTTTCTGAGGTAGAATTTATTCCCAAGCGATTGGGGATTTTTTATGGGAAAGTTGACGATCCGCCAGCGCTGAATCCATATGGCAAAAAAGGGATATTTAATTCTTGAGGATAAAAGTATATACGAAGGAGTTTCCTTTGGTTGGGAAGTTGACATAAATGGGGAAGTAGTTTTCAACACGGGAATGGTTGGATACCCAGAAGGATTTACTGACCCCTCCTATCAGGGACAAATTTTGGTTACCACCTATCCACTGATTGGAAATTACGGAGTGCCAGGGCATACAATTTACCAGGGTTTGATAGAGCGATTTGAATCAGATCACATACAGATACGGGGTTTGATTGTATCTTCATATATAGACAGCAATTCTCACTGGGAATCAAAAGAAACGCTTGCACAATGGCTTGTCAGAGAAAAAATTCCCGCTCTTTCAGGCATAGATACACGATCTCTAACTAAAAATCTTCGCGAAAAAGGTACTGTATCTGGTATCATCACTTTTGAAAATCCGCAACACATGTCGAGTTTAGTTTTTGAGGATGTAAATACACATAATTTAGTGGCACAAGTTTCTCCTTCAGAAATTACACACTTTGGATCTGGCAAGTTAAAAGTTGTTTTGTTTGATTGCGGAGTTAAATTTTCCATTATCAAACATCTCATTAAGGTGGGGTGTACTGTTATCCGTGTTCCCTGGAACTACCCTCTTTTTGATGATTCGCAACTTAAATTCGACGCAATCGTTATAAGTAATGGACCTGGAAATCCCAAAATGGCAGATAAAACTATACTTGCGACTCAAAAAGCAATTTCAAAACGTGTTCCCATACTGGGTATTTGTCTGGGAAATCAAATAATGGCTCTAGCTGCGGGAGCAAATACGTATAAACTCAAGTATGGACATCGCGGACAAAACCAGCCTGTGAAAGATCTGCACTCCGGCAGATGTATGATTACTACACAAAATCATGGATTTGCCGTGGACACGAAATCTCTCCCCCTCGGTTGGGCACCATGGTTTGAGAACCTCAATGATGGTACCAATGAGGGCATACGGCATACGAAATTGCCATTTCTCTCTGCACAGTTTCACCCTGAGGCAACACCCGGACCAACTGACGCGGTGTGGATTTTTGAAAAATTTGTTGAGGTCGTGAAAAATTGGAGTAAGCAATAGGTATGTCATTTCCGGGATGACAATTAAGAATGAAAAGAAATTTACCCAAAAAAGTATTACTTTTGGGCTCTGGGGCGCTAAAGATCGGCGAGGCCGGAGAATTTGATTATTCAGGATCTCAAGCTGCCAAGGCGCTTTCCGAGGAGGGAATTAAAACAGTATTGGTAAACCCCAATATTGCCACCATACAAACTTCGCACGAACTGGTAAACAAAGTGTACTTTCTTCCGGTAACTTCATATTTTGTAGAAAAAGTGATCGGACGGGAACACCCGGATGGAATTCTTCTTTCATTTGGCGGGCAAACCGCGCTCAATTGCGGGATAGAGCTTGCAAAAAATGGTGTTTTAAGCGAATCAGGTTTGAAAGTTTTGGGAACACCCGTATCCTCTATCATAAAAACAGAAGACAGGCTTCTTTTTAGAAAGTCTATCCGGCAGATGGGATTTAAAGTACCTGAAAGTCATCTGTGTAAAACAGTCAGACAGGTTCAAGAAATTTCAGATACGATTGTTTATCCGGTCATGGTACGGGCCGGGTTCTCTCTAGGCGGATTAGGCTCTGGTATCGCAAGAAACCCCAATGAATTAGAAGGAATAGCGTCAAAAGCTCTCACACTCACTCCACAAGTCCTTATTGAAGAGTATCTAGAACATTGGAAAGAAATCGAATACGAAGTCGTTCGCGACGGATCTGATAACGCGATAACAGTCTGTAATATGGAAAATTTTGATCCCATGGGTATTCACACCGGTGAATCCATTGTCGTGGCTCCGTCTCAAACACTTTCCAACCAGGAATACCATTTACTGAGAACTATAGCCATAACGGTAGTAAGAAAGTTACCAATAGTGGGCGAATGCAATATCCAATATGCACTCAATCCCAAAAACGGCGATTATAGAATTATAGAGGTTAATGCTCGTCTATCACGATCTTCAGCGCTTGCCTCCAAAGCAACAGGGTATCCTCTGGCATATGTCGCCGCAAAAATAGCTCTTGGATACAAACTTTCAGAAATAGAAAATAAGGTTACACGGGTAACGACCGCTTTTTTTGAACCCGCGCTTGACTATGTGGTCGTAAAAATCCCCCGCTGGGATTTTTTAAAATTTAAAAATGTAACGGAGAGGCTGGGTAGCGAGATGCAAAGCGTGGGTGAAGTTATGGCCATTGGAAGAACGTTTGAAGAAGCTTTTCAAAAAGCTATACGATCTCTGGAGATGGAATATCAAGGAATAATCTCAGATGAAATTGAAAGATTAACATTGAAAAACACGAAGCGTAAACGGTTTCTTGCTCTTGATCCTACTCCCTCAAGACCATATAACATAGCGCAGAATCTGTATCTTGGACAATCAATTGAAGAAATACAAAAAGTTACTGGAATAGATGTATGGTTTCTTATAAGAATTAAAACGATTGTTGATTTCTTCAAGCATATGCAGGCATTAGCTTTTCACCAAGAGGTTGATCACGATACTCTTTTTCAGGCAAAACTGTTGGGTTTTTCCGACAAACAAATCGCACGAGTATATGGCATTTCCTGGCAAAAGGTGAGGAAAATAAGAAAGATTTTCGCAATCACCCCGAAAGTCTGCCAGATTGATACCCTTGCCGGAGAATTCCCTGCAAAAACAAATTATCTTTATGTTTCATATCATAGAAAAGAACATGATATAAAACCGGGTGATGTAAAACAGGTAGCCATCCTGGGTGGAGGACCATATCAGATCGGATCGTCTGTAGAATTTGATTGGTGTGCGGTAAATGCCTCAATGACAGCCAAGAAACATGGGAGACGACCGATTATGATTAATTGTAATCCTGAGACAGTTTCTACTGATTATGATATGTCCGACAAACTCTATTTTGAAGAGCTGTCTATGGAACGAGTACTTGATATTGTCGATTTTGAGGGTTGTCCGGTGATTGCCTCCATGGGTGGACAGAAGCCAAATATTCTTGCACCCAAACTGGCTAAAGCAGGAGTGAGATTTCTCGGTAATAAACCCAATACAATTGACGCGGTAGAGAATCGGGAGAAATTCTCAGGACTTCTGGATAAACTCGGCATCAAGCAGCCACCTTGGGCAAGACTCAAAAGTTCTAAAGAAGCCAGAAACTTTACTAAAAAGATTGGCTTCCCCTTACTTTTGCGACCCTCATATGTGTTATCGGGAAAAGCAATGTTGGTCGCTCACACTCAGGCGATGCTTGATGCATATTTGAAGGATACGTCAACGATAATCAATCCAGACTATCCCATCGTAATCTCCAAATTTGTCAGGGGTGCCAAAGAGGTCGATTTCGATGCGGTCTCTGATCACGGAAAAATCATTGTCTGGGCAATTTCTGAGCATGTGGAACATTCTGGAGTTCATTCCGGTGATGCGACACTCGTACTTCCCTCTTTTTCTCTTTCAGTTGAGGCACGTGATCACATCAAAGATATAGCAGACAGGATAGTTGCGTCGTTGGGTGTCATTGGTGCATTCAACGTGCAGTTTCTTGTGCGAGATTTAGACGATCGGCTACCAGATGTCCAGGTGATTGAAACCAATCTTCGCGCATCTCGAAGTTTCCCTTTTGTCTCAAAAGTTTTAGGGATAAACTTTATTGATATTGCCACACGAATTATTCTGGGAGAGAAAGTTTCTCCACCAACTATACTATCAGTGCCATACTTTGGAGTGAAAGTACCTCACTTTTCATTTACTCGTCTGAGGGGTACAGACCCAGTGCTTCGCGTTGAAATGGCATCAACGGGGGAGGTAGCCTGCTTTGGAACGAGAGTTACAGACGCATATCTGAAAGCAATTCTCTCAACAGGTGTATCGTACCCCAAAAAGAATGTACTTTTGTCCCTTGGTGGGGAAGAAGCAAAACAAAGGCTTCTGATTGGAGCTGAAAAACTGAGCAGAATGGGATATAAAATCTATGCTACGAGACAAACCGCTGATTTCTTACGGAAACACGACATTGGTTGTAAACTAGTGTATAAAATATATGAGGGTGGTAAACCAAACGTAGTTGATATGATAATGGGGAAAAAGGTGGGACTTGTTATCAATCTTTCTGACAGAAGTGATTTGGGTGAGAGAGATATAAAACGCGAGTCAACTGATGGATATCTGATACGAAGAGCAGCTGTTGAATCCAATGTGATACTTCTTACGAAAGCAACAATTGCAAATATGTTTATCAGAGCGCTTGAGAAATACAGCCCTGAGGATCTTGAAATCAAATCGTGGGATGAGTATCTTAAAGAATTAAAAATGAAAAATTAAAAATGAAAAATTTTTTGTTTGGTAAAGATATCGTTAGCATTGACTCATTAAGTAAAGAACATGTAGAGCTTATTTTTGAGAAAACGAGGGAGATGGCAGAATTGGTAAAGAAAAAAGACGGTGATAGAAGATTGGAAGGGAAAATAATTACGACAGCTTTTTTTGAACCAAGCACACGAACCTATTCCTCGTTTGTGGCTGCAGCACAAAGACTTGGAGCAGGAATAATTCCTTTAAACGGCATGACCAATACCTCAGTTGCTAAAGGAGAATCCTTTGAACATACAATAAAAGTTTTGTCACGATATAGTAACTGTTTGGTGGTCAGACATCCAGAGCCTGGAAAGCCAGCAGAAGCTGCCGGTTTTGTGGATATTCCCGTTATTAACGCTGGTGATGGAATAAACGAGCACCCAACACAGGGGTTGTTTGATACGTATACGATCAGACAGTATTTTGGCAAAATAGACGGACTAACGGTCGTTATGGTAGGGGATCTTAAAAATGGACGCACCGTGCATTCTCTCACAAAAACCCTCGTAAAAATGGGGAAGCTTACTCTTATTTACGTGGCACCCGGTGTGCTTCGAATGCCAAATGACGTACGCAATACCGTAGTTGAGATGGGTGGGCGATTTGATGAGGTTGAAAATCTTGCTTCAGTGATTTCTTTGGCAGATGTGGTGTATATGACACGCGTCCAGAAAGAACGGTTTTTGGATCATACAGAATATGAACGCTTGAAAGATTATTACGTGCTGGATAAATCTCTCCTGCACAAAGTAAAGAAGAATGCGCTTATCATGCATCCACTACCTATCGCCGGAGAAATCACATCTGAGGTTGATAGCGACTCACGAGCAATATACCTGACCCAAGAACTTTCAAACGGCCTTTATCTTCGGATGGCTCTTTTGGATTTACTACTTCTTCAGGGCAGAAAATAAGTTTAATAGCATGTCATTCCTGCGAAAGCAGGAATCCAGAATGGTATGGATCCCTGGTCAAGCCAGGGATGACTATTACTACATGAGTAATATACTTCAACTTCCCGGTCTTATCGACATCCACGTTCACCTTCGTGATCCGGGACAAACTCATAAAGAGGACTTTTATACGGGGACCGCTGCAGCCTTGGCCGGCGGCGTGACAACAGTTTTTGACATGCCCAATAACGCTCGCCCTATTTTTTCGAAATATGCTCTTTTTGAGAAAGAAAAAATTGCGCGAGAAAAAGCTGTTTGTGATTGGGGACTGTATTTTGGAACAGATGGAAAAAACGTCGATGAGTTTGCAAAAGTGAAGGATCGTGTAGTGGGTTTAAAAATATATCTAAGTCTCTCGACGGGTAATTACCTTGTCGGTGATGATGAGCTTCTTGATAAAATATTTATTAGATGGCCAAAAAGTAACGTTATCATGGCTCACGCGCAAGGAGCAAAAATAGCACAAGTAATTGAACTTTGCAAAAAACATGGAAGTGCGTTACACGTGACGCATGTGAGTACAAAAGAAGATTTACAAAAGGTCATACAAGCAAAAAAAGACAGATTAAAAGTGACCTGCGATGTCAGCCCACACCATTTATTTTTGACTGTTGAAGATGTGGAAACATTAAAAGGATTTGCTCATGTCAAGCCTTCACTAGCTACCTTTGATGACCAGCAATTTCTGTGGGAGCATATAAAAGATATAGATTGTATTGCCTCGGATCATGCACCTCATACCAAGGAAGAAAAAGAATCTAATAATCCACCGTTTGGAATACCCGGACTTGAAACGATGTTGCCACTTCTCATTACCGCAATGAATGAGAAGCGACTAACAAAAGAAGATATTATCCGGATGACAAACACTAATCCGCAAAAAATCTTTGGACTCAAGCAGTCAGTTGAGAGTTACGTAGAAGTTAATATTGACCAACAGTACGAAATTGAAAATGAGAAACTTAAAACAAAATGTGGCTGGAGTCCGTTCGCGGAAAGAAAAGTATATGGTAGGGTGAAAAGAGTTTTTGTACGAGGAACAAAAGTCTTTGAGGAGGGTCAGGTACTCGTGTCTCCCGGTTTCGGTCATCCAGTTAATTAAATACCCGCTGTGTCAAGCTAGTACACCCCGGGGGTGTACTAATCTGGACACCTTAGGATATCTCGATACTATTTGCCACGGATGCTGCGACTCTTTTATCGAAGATTGATGGAATGAACTTTTTAGTAGATGGATTTTTAATTACCTTGGCGAGGGCAAATGCAGCGCGTATTTTTATTTCATTCGTAATACTTCTGGATCTATTTTTTAATAAACCCCTAAATAATCCTGGAAAAACGAGTGCGTTATTTATCTGATTTGAGTAATCGCTTCTTCCATTGGCGTAAATAGCTACTCCCCAGCGCTTTGCATCAGATGGTGAAATTTCCGGATCGGGATTGGCAAGCGCAAAAACGATAGGGTGTGGATTCATGACCGAAATGATTTTTTTGTTAAATACCTTCTTTGAAGATACTCCTATCAACACGTCTGATTTCCTCGCTGCATTGACAAGATCACCTGATATATCAGAAGGATTCGTAATTGTTAATAACTTCTTTTTGTAGCGTATGAGACCACTTCTTTTTTTAGATAGAATTCCCTCTCGGTCAACCATTATGATGTTTTTGATACCAAAGTCGAATAATAATTTCGCAATTGCGCATCCTGCTGCACCGCTCCCGACGATCACCACTTTACATTTAATAAGTTGTGTATCAACTATTTTTGCTGCATTGAGTAACCCAGCTAATACAACGATCGCTGTTGCATGCTGATCATCGTGCATGACGGGGATATCTAGCATTTTTTGCAGTTTTTCTTCTATTTCAAAACACCTTGGAGCACTTATATCCTCTAAATTTATTGCACCAAATACGGGGGAAATATTTTTTATGGTTGCAACAATTTCGTTTACTTCTTGAGTGGCAAGACAAATTGGGAATGCATCAATCCCCGCAAATTCCTTAAATATTGCACATTTTCCCTCCATCACAGGAAGCGCTGCTTCAGGTCCCACATTGCCCAGACCCAACACCGCTGAACCATCAGAAACGACCGCAACAGTAGTATGTTTTATCGTAAGATCAAAGACACTTTTTGGATTATCACTGATATGTTTCACTGCTTCTGCGACTCCTGGAGTGTAAACAAGCGATAACGCCTTTCTGTGATTTAATCTAATCTTTGATTCTACACGCAATTTGCCTTGAAGTTTTTTATGTAACCGTAATGATAATTGATTCAAATCATTTATCATTTTTGGGGTGTGGTAAGATGAGTGATATTAAAAATTTCTTCGGATTGTTGAGGACTTATTAAACCCTTTTTAATCGCAAGTTCTTTTACAGATTTTCCTGTTTTAAGTGATTCTTTCACGAGTTGTGCAGTTTTTGCAAACCCAAAGTATGGATTGAGCACTGCGGCAATGCCACTACTTCTTTGGAGCCAAAAGTCAGACATTTCTTTATTTGCTTTGATACCGGTGACACATTTTTTAGTGAATACATTTATTGCATTTGTCAAAAGCTTCATTTGCTCTAAAAGATTGTGTCCGATGAGCGGATAGAAAACATTAAGTTCTAATTGCCCTGCTTGCGAAGCTAACAATATTGCTTGATCATAACCAATGACCTGGAAACACACCATAGTAAGCATCTCAATTATTGAAGGATTTACTTTCCCTGGCATGATAGAGGAGCCGGGTTGAACGGCTGGTAATGTTATCTCAGCAAACCCTGTCTTTGGTCCAGAGGATAAAAGCCGCAGGTCGTTACCTATTCTAATCAGCGTTTGTGACAATGTTCGAAAACTGGAAGAGAGGTCTAAAAAATCCTCAGCGTTTTGCATGGATTCAAATAAATTTCCCGATGAACGTAATGGTAATTTGGTAATAGTCTTGAGTTCTTGCACCATCAATCGGTGGTAGCGAGGGTGACTATTTACTCCAGTCCCCACAGCTGTGCCACCGATACCTATCTCATAGAAACTGTTTGATACTCTTTTAATTCTCATGATATCCTTCTCTATTGCTTTTGCATATGCTCCAAATTCATGACCAAGGGTAAGAGGAAGTGCATCTTGAAGATGTGTCCTTCCAGTCTTTACTATTTTTGAAAATTCTTTTGATTTTCCAGTTAACGCTTTTGAGAGCTCATTTAAAGATTTGGTTAACTTCGGCAATTCTCCCAGTATCGCAATACGCAAAGCGGTGGGTACCACGTCATTGGTAGATTGGCTCATATTGACATGATCATTGGGATGGATGAATTTATAACTTCCTAATTTTGCTCCCAGAAGTTCATTTGCACGATTTGCTATTACCTCGTTTACATTCATATTAAGAGATGTTCCCGCTCCCGCTTGGTATACGTCCACCACAAACTGATCTGTAAACTTGCCAGATAGAATCTCATTACAAGCAGTAATAATTGCCTTTGATTTTTTCTCATCAAGCAAACCGAGTTTAAGGTTGACTAAAGCTGCAGCTTTTTTGATAGTGACAACTGCTTTGATTAGAGAGTAGTGATTCGTCTGTCCGCTTATAGGAAAATTAGAGAGGGAGCGTGAAGTATGGCTGCCGTAGTAAGCATTGGCGGGGACAGTAATCGATCCTAATGAGTCTTTTTCCTTGCGATTTTTCATCCGACCTATTGTAAATGGAATTATTTGTGATTACAATTGCTCACATACTGACATGGTAGATCTACAAGTTACCTTCTGTAATGTAACATTTCCCAACCCCTTTGTACTCCCCGCCGGAATACTTACAGAAATACCAGGTCATGTCGCGGCAGAAAATGGTGGAGCCGGAGGAATAACGGCAAAATCCCTCACGCTAGAACCTAGAGAAGGCTATCCTATTCCAAGAATTATTAAATTCGAGCACGGCATACTCAATGCTGTCGGATTTCGAGGACCCGGTATTAAAAAAGGGAAAGAACAGGTGAAAGGCCTAATTGCGAAAGTGAAAGTTCCTGTGATTGCAAGCATATTTTCAACAAAGTTAGAAGAGATTACGAAGTTGACCGAAGAAATCGCAAGTGTCAATCCGCCGCTTATTGAGCTGGATATTTCGTGCCCGCACGTGGAAGATGAATTCGGAAAATCATTAGCGATGAGCGAAAAGACGGCTTATGAAGCTACGTATGCAGCAAAAAAAACGTCAAAGAAAATACCACTGTTATGTAAGCTATCTGCAAACTTCTCGGAAATAGCAAAAGTGGCAAAAGCTTGTGAAGAGGCCGGAGCTGACGGAATATCTGCGATAAATACAATAGGTCCGGGGATGGTAATAAATATTAAAACGAAGAAACCACTACTTGGTAATAAACGGGGAGGAGTGTCCGGACCGGCGATCAGACCTATTGCAGTACGCTGTGTATATGATATTTATGAAGCGGTGAAAATACCTATTATAGGTATGGGTGGGGTGACTACGTGGCAAGATGCAGTAGAGATGATAATGGTCGGATCAACACTTGTGGGTGTGGGTTCAGCTACCTATATTAAAGGTATGAATATATATAAACAGTTGACTAAAGAACTATCAGACTACATGGAAAAAGAAGGAATTAATAACATTACAGAACTTGTGGGCGTAGCCCATTCTAACTAGTTATATATCGCTATATATTTCTCGACCGAGAATTCAATAGCGATATTCTATGTATGAATTGGATAGTGAATTCTCTCATTGCCATAGGTATCGTTGGATTTTCCGATATCTTCCGTAAACTTGCATCAGGTTTAAAGGATCCGCTCTTTACCAACCTGATTTTTCAAACGGCTAGTTTCACCACCGCATTTTTTTTGTTTTTGCTGCTAAGCCGAAAAATAGAGAATAATCCGCTCAATATTTTTTTTGCAGTTCTTGGGGGTGTAACCATTTCATTATTTTCATTATTTTCCTTTCGGGCACTGTCCACAGGCCCTGATGTATCAACTGTAATACCAGTATTACGTATCGGTGGTATTGCGTTTCTGGTGATTTTAGGTGTTTTGCTACTTAAAGATCAACTGACAGTGCAAAAAGTCGTTGGATTATTATTTTCAGTCGTCGGAATTTATTTACTCTATACAAATAAATGAATTTCATAGATAAACTTACCTCCATCACCAAGAAAAACAACAGCCTTGTGTGTGTCGGGTTGGACAGTGAACTTACTAAGTTACCAACTCCTCATGCATCATCGGCAAATCCACAATTTAACTTCAATAAAGCTATTATAGACGCGACAGCTGATATAGTTTGCGCATATAAACCTAATACCGCCTTTTATGAGGCACTTGGTGATGTAGGTATTAAACAGTTAAAAATGACAGCGGACTACTTAAATGAAAATTATCCTGAGATACCTATAATTCTGGATGCAAAAAGGGCTGATATTGGCAATACCAATTTAGGGTACATAAAGTTTGCCTTCGATTATTTAGGCGCAGATGCCATTACTCTTCACTGGTACGTGGGGAGAGAAGGACTCAAGCCATTTTTAGACTTAGCAGACAAGTGTATATTTATCTATTGCCGTTCCTCAAACAGCGGAGCAGGGGAATTCCAGGATTTGGAATTAAGCGGAAAAAAACTTTTTCAGATCGTAGCAGAGCATGTGGTGAAAGATTGGAACTATAACAAGAATTGCGGGCTTATCTTCGGAGCCACCTACCCTACTGAACTTGAGATTGTGCGACGTATAGCGGGGAAGATGCCAATATTGATTCCCGGAATCGGTGCACAAGGCGGTGATGTAGAAAAAACAATAAAAGCAGGAGTTGACGATGAAGGCTTAAACGCCATAATCAATTCATCCCGCGGGATCATCTTTGCTTCAAGCGGCACTGACTTTGCCCAAAAAGCGGCTGAAGAGACGGAAAAATTGAGAGATGCGATTAATAAATTTAGGAAACCGTAGGTGTCTAGCTAACACACACCGGGGGTGTGTTACGTAGACACGTAAGGAGTATTTATGGCAAATGAAGATGTCATTTCTATTTTAAAAAGAGTTGGCGCTGTTTTGACCGATGACCATTTTGTCTATACATCCGGCAAGCACGGCAGTGTGTATATCAATAAGGATGCTATGTATCCACACACGAAAGAAACATCAGAGATTGGTAAAATGTTTGCAGAAAAATTTAAAGATAAGGATATTGACGTGGTTGCCGCACCTGCTGTTGGTGGAACAATACTCTCACAGTGGACTGCGTTTCACCTTTCTCAGTTAACTGGTAGAGAAATACTGTCTGTTTATACGGAAAAAGATAAAGGTACAACAGCATCAGCTGCTGAGAGTGAACATATTTTCAGAAGAGGGTATGACAAAATTATAAAGGGAAAAAACGTGTTGGTGATAGAAGACCTTACTACAACCGGTATTTCTGTTAAAAAAGTAGTTGCTGCGGTCAAATCGGCGGGAGGAAATGTTGCAGCTGTGGGAGTTATGGTCAACCGCGACCCGGAAAACGTGAATGCAGAATCAATTGGAGCGCCCTTCTCTGCTTTAGGTGTACTGAAAGCAGAAGCAATTGATGCAGAAAAATGTCCATTGTGTCAAAAGGGAGTACCGATTAATACGAAGGTTGGTCACGGTAAAAAATTTCTTGAGGAAAAAGGCAAATCATGATTCCTTCACCTCGGAGGAGTCATGGCTTCCACTTCGTTCCAGCCTGCCACCATCCGAGGTGTTTTTAGGCTTTCCTAATTGACAGTCAAGTAATATTTTTGCTATCCTAAAACGTGCCCACTAAATATATCTTCGTTTCAGGCGGCGTGATCTCAGGCCTGGGGAAAGGGATAGCCTCCGCCTCTATAGCATTTCTTCTCAAATCTGCAGGATTTTCGGTCACCCTGATCAAATGCGAAAACTATCTCAATATCGACGCAGGCACGATAAACCCCATCGAACATGGCGATCCCTTCCTCTGTGAAGATGGTACTGAAGCAGATATGGATATTGGCACATACGAGAAATTTCTCGACAAGGATATGCACAGGTATAATTTCGTGACTATGGGGCAGATCTACAAAGTTGTCATTGATCGTGAACGAAGATTTGAATATAACGGCGAGGATGTGGAAGCAATCCCCCACATCACCAATGAGATTATTGACAGGATAAACAACGCAGCCCGACTGGATAACGCGGATATTATCGTCATTGAACTGGGTGGGACGGTAGGTGAGTATCAAAACATGTTTTATTATGAAGCAGCGCGCCTGCTCACTCTGAAGCATCCGGGAAACGTGCTACACGTCCATGTAAGCTATCTGCCTACTCCACCGCATCTGGGAGAACCCAAAACCAAACCCACACAGCAGTCGGTGAGAGCTCTCAACACTTTGGGTATCCAGCCAGATTTCATCATTGCCAGATCCGAGAAACCATTGGACAAACGACGCCGTGATCGTTTCTCACTCTTTTGCAATATTTTGGCAGAAAATGTCATCTCGAGTCCCGACGCAGCAAGTGTATATGAAGTACCGTTACAATATTTTCAGCAGCGTCTACTGCAAAAGATTACCCAAAAGCTTTCGCTTGCGGATAGCCAGCCCGACCTATCTGCCTGGGAAGATTTGGTGACAAAAATTAAATCAAAGAAATCTCACAATATTACGATTGCGATTGTCGGCAAATATTTTGCTACAGGAGAGTATCAGTTACGTGATTCGTATGCAGCCCTGATGGATGCTATTGACCATGCTGCATGGGCAAATTATGCTTTTGTCAAGACAGTTTGGGTAGATGCCCAAAAAGTAGAAAAAGAAGGTATTGAGAAATTTGTGGTAGGAATTGACGGATTGATTGTTCCCATTGGCTGGGGTGTACGAGGAGCAGAGGGAATGAGCGCTGCAGCTGGATTTGCACGTGATCACAAAATCCCCTATCTTGGACTTTGTTACGGGATGCAATTGGCCGTCGTTTCATTTGCTAGAGACGTGATCGGATGGAAAAAAGCAAACACTACGGAAAACGATAAAGATACTCCCCAACCAGTTATACATCTTATGCCCGCACAAAAGGAGATCATGACGCGGCGTGCCTATGGAGGAACTATGAGGCTTGGTGCGTGGCAAGCCAAAGTCAAAAAGGGAACACGCGCCTGGGAAATTTACAGTAAATATGATTGCGCCCTTGATACCAAAACTGGACTCACTTCTGAGAGGCACCGTCATCGATACGAGTTTAATGATAAGTTTATCTCTGACTTTGAAAAAAATGGGTTAGTAATTTCAGCACGATCCGTGGTGGAGAATCTTGCGGAAATCGTCGAGCTACCTAAGGAAACGCACCCATTTTACCTTGGCACCCAGGGTCATCCGGAATATAAAAGCAGACCACTACGACCACACCCGATATTTTTAGAGTTTATTTCTGCCTGTATTCATGCCTCACGTCATTGACACCACACACTTTAAGGCGTTACTGTTTGATTTTGACGGCACACTTGTCGATACTGAGCCTATACAGTACGAGGCCTTTGTCCAGACGCTTGGGCAATATGAAGCTACCTATGTATCGTTTGCACAACACGGTACACGGTATGCGGGGCGTGGTTCGCGCTACATCTTTACCCAAGAAATAGAGAGACACAACCTAAAAATTGATATTGAAGAGCTTCTGGCCAAGCGAAATGCTCGGTACCTTTCGCTTGTGAAAGCAAAGGGGGTCCAAAAGATGGCAGGCTTGGACACTTTACTTGAGCGTGTAAAAAAGCTTGGATTAAAACTTGCTATTGTCAGCGGCGGACACAAAGACAACATCTTTTCTGTAATGGGTCATGCCGATATACCCAATGTCTTTGATGCGATAGTCAGCATTGAAGACGTTTCCACTCCCAAACCAGATCCGCAAGGATTTATAATCGCATTAAAGAGTTGTCATATACGAGCCGACCAAGCGGTCTCGTTTGAAGACGGACTCAGCGGAATTGCCGCGGCCAAAGCCGCAAAAGTAGGCAAACGCTTTGCGATTTCAAGGCTATTGGATAAAATACAAGTGAAAAAAGCCGACCGAGAATCCATTTTAATACAGGACTTTCGCGATATTCGGTTACAATAACTATTGCCAACTAAGGTATGTTTAGAATTCCAATTTAAATTTCATCCAAACACAGATAACTCACTCACACAGGTTACATTAAAAAATCTCGTCAAAAAATATCGAATGAGCTTGACATTATATAAGTAATCCGCTACATTTACCCTATATAAATCATAAATGGTCATGCAAATAATCTTGCTATTGCCAAGAATTTGCAGATACGCTTCAGTTAAGCGCCATACGATGCGGCGCTTTTTTTGTGGGACTCAATGATTACACGAATTGAAGTTAGTACTACAGTTTTTGACTCACGTGCAGCT
>Ga0213870_1000579_pt1 | contig 16969 bp, 18 predicted proteins | sample WICALVC2017_Meta_FD_160119 | JGI IMG/M metagenome (GOLD analysis project Ga0213870, IMG submission 160119) | Freshwater microbial communities from subterranean cave lake in Wind Cave National Park, South Dakota, United States - WICALVC2017 | ecosystem: Environmental > Aquatic > Deep subsurface >... | reverse complement strand
GGGGAGTAGGCGAGGGTGGGTCCGTCTTCGACGCCCGGACGTTCTGCGAGGAGAGCCTGCCGACCGCGCAGCAGCGCGTGACGCTCGGTTTGATCCTGGAGGCGATCGCGGAGAAGGAGGGGATCGTCGTGGCCGAGGCGGACATGATCGAGGAATGCCGACGGATGGCGCGGGCGATGCAGGTTGATGTCGCGGACGTGGTGAAGATGCTCAAGGCCAACGGTGAGGACGCCATCGAGGATCTGTGGGCCCGCATCCGGGCGGAGAAGGCCCTGCAGGTTGTCTACGAAAAAGCCATTATTCAGGTGTGAGGACCATGCGCATCCACGGCACAACGATGAACTAATGCCATGAAGGAGTTCCGCCAAATGCTTATTCCGATGGTGATCGAACAGACCAACCGGGGCGAACGCGCCTACGACATCTATTCCCGCCTGCTGAGGGACCGCATCATCTTCATCGGCGAGCCGATTGACGACAGTTTCGCGAATCTCATCATCGCGCAGTTGCTGTTTCTGGAGGCGGAGGATCCCGAGAAGGACATCAACCTGTATGTCCACTCGCCGGGTGGGATGGTGACGTCCGGATTGGCCATCTACGACACGATGCAGTATATCAAGCCCGCCATTGCCACCATCTGCGTGGGCCAGGCGGCGAGCATGGGTGCGTTGCTGCTGGCGGCCGGCACGAAGGGCAAGCGTTACGCGTTGCCGAACGCGCGGGTCATGATCCACCAGCCGAGCGGGGGGTTCCAGGGCCAGGCCACCGACATCAGCATCCAGGCGGAGGAGATCATCAAGATCCGCAAGCGGCTGGATGAGATCCTAGCCAAGCACAGCGGCCAGTCGCTGGAGAAGATCCATCATGACTCGGAGCGCGACTATTTCATGTCCGCCGAGGAGGCGCAGACCTACGGCCTCGTGGACGAGGTCATCGTGCGGGCGCCGAAGGGCCTCCAGCCGTTGAAGGCCAAAGATGACTCCGACAAAAATAGGGATATTGTAAAATAGTCCACGCGCGCGGCATGGTATGAGGATATAAACGATGGCGAAGCCGGACAAAACCGAAGCCCAGTTGCGGTGCTCGTTCTGCGGAAAGGGCCGTGAGGAGGTCCGCAAACTGATCGCCGGGCCTACGGTGTACATCTGCGACGAGTGCGTGGACCTCTGTAACGGCATCATCGCGGAGGACCGCGACGAGCGGCAGGAGGTCGTCTCCTCCAAGCTCCCCAAGCCCAAAGAGATCATGCGTACGCTGGACCAGTACGTCATCGGCCAGGAGCGCGCCAAGAAAGTCCTGGCCGTCGCGGTCCACAACCATTACAAGCGCATCTCGCCCAACACGCTGGACGATGTCGAACTCCAGAAGGGCAACATTCTCCTCATCGGCCCAACCGGCACGGGCAAGACCCTGCTGGCCCAGACGCTCGCGCGCATCCTCAACGTGCCCTTCACGATTGCCGACGCGACGACACTGACCGAGGCGGGCTACGTCGGCGAGGACGTCGAGAACATCATTCTCAAGCTGTTGCAGTCCGCCGACTACGACGTGGCGCGGACCGAGCGCGGGATCGTGTACATCGACGAGATCGACAAGATCAGCCGCAAGAGCGACAGCCCGTCCATTACGCGGGATGTGTCGGGGGAGGGCGTACAACAGGCCCTGCTCAAGCTGATCGAGGGCACCATCGCCAACGTGCCGCCGCAGGGCGGACGCAAGCACCCCCACCAGGAGTTCATCCAGGTGAACACGGGGAACATCCTGTTCATCTGTGGCGGCGCGTTCGTGGGGCTGGAGATGCTGGTCGAGCAGCGGCTCAACCAGAAGGCCATCGGATTCGGCGCGGAGATCCGCGGCAAGCACGAGCGACGCATGGGCCTCCTGCTGGCGCAGGCGCAGCCGGACGACCTCCTCAAGTACGGGCTGATCCCGGAGTTCGTCGGCCGGCTGCCGGTGGTCGCCACGCTCGACGAGCTGGACGAGAAGGCGCTCATCCGCATCCTAACGGAACCCAAGAACGCCCTGCTCAAGCAATACGAGAAGCTGCTGGCCTTCGAGAAGGTGAAGCTCACGTTCACCGACAACGCCATTGTGGCCGTGGCCCGCAAGGCGCGCAAGCAGAAGACCGGTGCGCGGGGTCTGCGCGCCATCCTTGAGGAGGTCATGCTGGACGTCATGTATGAGATCCCCTCGCAGCGCGAGATCCGCGAGTGTGTGGTCACGGAGGACGTGATCGAGGGCAAAACTACGCCGTTGCTCATCAAGGACCACGAAAAGGGCGTAAAATCGGCCTAGCCGAGTGACCGGCTTTCTACCCGCTACGCGTATCTTTCGCCTCATCGCCGCTGTGATCCTCCTGCCGGTCGTCCTGGTGGCCGGTCTCTTGCTGTATTGGTACGCGACGCTACCCGATGTCGCCGGCCTCGCCAGGACCAATCCGTCCACGACCGCCTTCATCGAATCACGGTACGCGGAGGCGACTGAAAAAGGCCGCGCGTTCACGTTACGCTGGACATGGGCGCCGCTCACGCGCCTGTCCCCGCATTTGCACAAGGCGGTCCTCGTGGCCGAAGACGCGTCGTTCTACCAGCATCACGGCTTTGACTGGGAGGGGCTCAAGGAGGCGCTCACGCGCAACGTGGACACAGGCGAGTTGCGGCGCGGTGGGAGCACCATCACCCAGCAATTGGCGAAGAATCTGTATCTGTCGCCCGACAAGAACCTGTTTCGGAAAGGCCATGAGGCGATGCTCGCGTGGGAGCTGGAACGGCGCCTGTCAAAGAAACGGATCCTGGAGTTGTACCTGAATGTCGCAGAATGGGGACACGGCGTCTTTGGAGCGGAGGCGGCCGCGCGCCACCATTTTGGCAAGTCGGCGGAGGCGTTGCGCCCCGACGAGGCGGCCCTGCTTGCCGCGATGCTCCCCTCGCCCCGGCGCTACGATCCGATCCGGTTCACGCCGTACCTGTCGAAACGCCAGGCGCAGATTCTGAAATGGATGGGCGAGGGCGGGTGAAGGTGATCGGCGCAACAGGCTCAGAGAAGACTACGGATCAGCGGACCTGGAGAATGAGTTCGAGCTCGATGCACATGTTGAGCGGGAGTTCGGCGGCGCCGAGGGCCAGCCGTGCGTGGCGGCCCGCCTCGCTGAAAATCTGCACGAGCAGATCCGACGCGCCGTTGAGGACGACCGGCTGCTGGGTGAATCCCTCGGCAGACGCGACATGACCGGTCAGTCTCACGATTCGCACCACGCGATCGAGCGTGCCGAGTTCCTGCCGCACCATGGCCAGGGCGTTCAAGAGCGACAGGCGCGCCGCGTCAGAGCCCTGCTCCACCGTGAGGTCCCGCCCCAGCTTGCCCGCAAAAGCGATCTGGCCGTCCTTGAAGGGGCCGGTGCCGCTCAGAAACAGCAGGTCGCCGCTCCGCACAGCCGGGATATACGACGCGACCGGTTTCGGTGCCGGCGGCAGCGTGATGCCCAGCTCGACTATTGTGGCGTCAAACGACATGTCTCTCTCAGACGATGGCCACGCCGGGTGCGCGTTCGATCAGTTCGATTTCATAGCCGTCCGGCGCGTCAATGAAGATGAAGCGGTTCCCGGATGAACTGGTCGTGGGCCCGTCGGTAATCCGGATGTCCTGCGCCGTCAGTGCCCGGATGGTGTCGTCGAGGCTCTCGACCTGAAACGCAAGATGCACGAGGTCTTCCTGCACGTTCACCGGCCCGCTCGGCGGAAAGCTGCACAGCTCAATCAACGCATCGCTGTTGGGGACCTTCAGAAACGCCAGGTGCGAGCCACGCGGCGAGACCTTACGGTCCAGCACTTCCAGCCCGAGCACCTCGGTGTAAAAGCGGATCGTCTGATCCATGTCGCTGACCCGCATCCGGGTGTGCAACAGTTTCGTCACGCGCATGAGCGGATTTTGGAGAAACCGCCCTGAGGAGTCAAGCCGCAGATGAGCCTGTTGGGTGGACACCGGCTTGACTCCCGTGCCGAGGCTGTGTATAGTCCACCGCATACGATTCATCCATACCTGTACTCTCAGGCGATCTTCGCAACACCTCATTCAACGGGCGAGACAGGAGAGCGAAACCAGCGGCGCCGCTGTGCGCTCAACGGACAAGGAGCACATGGGTCTCACCAATAAAATAATAACGCGTATGGGGTTCGTCTTGATCTTGACCATGCCGGCCTGTATGACCGTGCCTAAAGGCGTGGGAAGCTATGATGCCGGGTACGTGGAGCAGGGCATCGCGTCGTGGTACGGGGACTATTTTCACGGACGACCGACGGCCAGCGGGGCGGTGTACGATCAATTCAAGCTGACCGCGGCGCACCGGCTTCTGCCGTTGGGGACGGTGGTCCGTGTCACCCATGCTGAAAACGGGCGGGCAGTCGAGGTGGCGATTAACGACCGCGGCCCGTTCATCAAGGGCCGCATCATCGACCTTTCCTATGCCGCCGCCGAGCAACTCGGCGCGGTTGATTCCGGGACATTCCCTGTCGTGGTCGACGTGATCCACATGGCCTCTCGCAGGCCGCACGCTTGGCCCGGACGGGCAGGGAGGTGGGAGAGGGAGGAGCGGCTGCGCGTGACGGTCGTGCGTGGCGACGACGCCCAGGCCGTGCAGGCCGCGATGTACGCAATCGGCGGACGATCAGGGTCGGCATCTCGCGGGCCGATGGACGTCCTGCGCGACCCACGGCGAACCCGCCGGTTGTCTGACTCTGAAGCGTGCCTGGATGCGCACCCCGACCATGCAGAATTGGTCGCAGGCATGGCCGCCGTGTTCGCGTGACCCGCATTGACACGCTCTGAGGCGACTCGATACACTCATCGCTAACGCAAGGAACCATGATGGCGAAAAAAAAGACTCCTCTCGAGACAGACATCACCAGGCTGAAAGAAAAGGTCGGCGCGCGGAAGGCCACAACCGAGAACGCCAAAAGGGACGCCTCGCTGCGCGCCCTCCGCAAACGCCTGAAGCGGGTCCAGCGGAAGAGGCGGACGTTGGCGTCACGGCTGGCGCGCGCGCAAGGGAAGAAAAAGGACGCCAAGCCCGCCGCGGCGCCGCCGGCGTAACCGGTCACCGCGTCAGTAGCTGATCCAGGTCCTTCACCAGCGCATCCACTTTCGCCTGTAAGTCCGGCTTGAGCGCCTGGGCGGCGGTTTTCGCTTCCGCCACCTTTTCCCGCATTTTCTCCAGAATCCCCCGAAGGTCGTCGCCGGCGGCGTCCGTGGCCGTAGTCAGAGCCTGCGAGGCTTCTTCAAGGCCCGAGACCGCCTTGCCGTAGTTCTTGTCGAGCAGATCCGACTTCGCCTGCACCAACCGCTCCTTCGCGTTCACGATCCCTGTGCGGACGGCGAGACTGCGTTCCACCGAGCTCGTCTTGGCGACGACATCAGCGCCGAGTTGTTTGGCTTTATGCAGCATGTTCGCCGTACCGTACTGGCCGATGTACAGGCCGAGCCAGAACGTCCCGGCCATGACCATCACGAACCCCAGGAATTTGAGCATAGCGTGGTCCCCTCCGAATCCAGCGGCTTAGTGGTTCTTTCCTGTCACGACGGCGCCAAGGTGCCCGGCGGCAAATGCGCGGACGGTCAGGTCCTTGTCCCGCAGCGCGCGTCTCAAATAGGGAATGGCCATCCTGCCCCCGATCCGACCGAGCGCCTGGACCGATGCGACGCGCACTCGCGGGGCGGGGTCGTCGAACGCCTCCAGCGCGAGGGCCATGGCGCGGCCCGGATCGCTTCGGGCCATCGCCCCGACGGCCGCGCTCCGGACGCCGTAATCAGGATCGTTGAGCAGCTCCCGAATGGCCAGCGCCGCCTCGCCTTCTCCCAATCGGACGAGTGTTTCCGCCGAGGCCAGGCGGACGAGTGAGTCGGAATCCTTGACAGCGCCCCACAACGCGGGGATGGCCACCTTGGCGTTGAGCCGCCCCAGGCTCCCGGCGGCGAAGTTTCTGACGTAGGGATCCTGATCGCTGAGCGCGTCTACCAGCGCGGTGACGGCGGACGATGCCCCGAGATCGCCCAAGGCGCCGGCGGCGAAGGAGCGGACTGAGGGGTCCGGGTCGTGCAGGCCGAGGGTCAGCACTGAAAGGGCCGCCGGGTCCTTCAGGCGGCCGAGAATGCCCATGGCTGCGCCGCGCACGACGGGGCTGAAGTCCCTGGCAGCCGCCAGGAAGGGCTGCACCGTGTGCGGCTGCTTGAGGCGCACCAGGGCCTCACGCGCCACCAGTTGGACGAGGGGGTCCTTATCGTGCAAGGCCTTCCGGACGGTGCCGAGGACCGACGAGTCCTTGGAGAGTCCCAGCGCGGAGAGAGCCGCGATGCGGACGGTACTGTCGGGATCGCCCGCCGCCGCGCGCACGGGGGGGATCGCTGCGGCGCGTCCCATGCGGCCCGCAGACTGGATGGCGAATATGCGCACTCGTGGAGAGGGATCACGGAGCGCCGTCGTCAGCGCGGCATACGTACCGGACGGTCCCAATTCGGCCAGCGCAGCCGCCGCCGCTCCCCGGACGAATTCCTGGTCATGCGCGAGCAGGCTGGTCAGCAGTCCCGCACAGAGGCGGCGGAGCAGATCGCCGGGCTCCTTGCCGGCGCGCGCCACGTGATCGAAGTCGGCCAGGGCTTCTGCGGGGCGGCCCCGATATCCCTGGGAGACGGCCCGCAATTCGTACGCGGCTACCTGTTCAGGGTCCGCGCCGAGCAGCTTGTCGAGCAGCAGGACGGCCCGGTCATAGTCCTTCCGCTCAAAGGCGGCGTTTGCCCTGCTGAATTCATCGGCGGCTGCGGAGGCCGGTGCGGTCGGACCGAGGAACAGCAGGCCGATGGCCGGCGCGAGGAGATGCGTGATGATTCTGTGCATGGCGCGATCTTATCAGTAATTCCGGCCGGTGGGAATGCCGGAACAGCGGTCGCCCTAACCCCGCCATAGTCGTTGAACAGTTGGTGGCCCCGGCGAGAATTGAACTCACGACAAACGGTTTAGGAAACCGCTGCTCTATCCAACTGAGCTACGGGGCCACGACGAGGGGAACTGCGGCCACGGTACCATGCGACGGTGCCGTAATCAATGCGTGGAGGCGACCCCGCGATACATTTCACCGACCAGCCGAGGGATGCCCGGCATCTGAAACCGGTCGAGTTGCGCCGGCGCGAGTCCCGCCTCCGTCATCAGCCGGTCAATCGGACGGTTCATGTTGCACCCCGCGCCGATGCGTTGCTGGAGGGGATTGAGCCGGTCTTGCCAGCGCGCGACTGCGGGCGCGTTGCTGCGGCCGTGCTCCAGGAACACGAATGTTCCGCCGGGTTTGAGCACACGGCGAATCTCCAAGAGCGCGGCCGCGATATCCGGGATCGTGCAGAGCGTCCAGGTGCTCGCGACGCAGTCGAACCGGCGATCGTGGAAGGGGATCTGCTCGGCGGAGCCATGGACGATCTTCACCGGTATTGGCGAGACGGCAATGCGTTGGGAGACTTTTCGGGGCAGGAGACGCGCGGGATCCAGTGCGATGATGCGCGTCACGGCGGAAGGGTAGTGGGGCAGGTTCAAGCCGGTGCCGAACCCGATCTCCAGCACGTCCCCGTGCAGCGGCGCGAGGGCTTCCCGGCGTTGTTGCTGAAACTGCGGAGACGCCATGACCCAGTCCATGAGAGAGGGGAAGAGATGCGTGGCATAGAAGCTCATGGATTCGAGTATACCCGCGATGTGTGGTAAAAGCTGTCCTGGATGAAACGTCTCTGGTGCTCCATCTCCAGTCATGGGTTCGGTCATGCCGCCCAGATGGTCCCGGTTCTGAACGAACTGGGCCGACGGGTTCCTGGGTTGACGGCACTGCTGAGAACGCAGGTGCCCGCGCGGTTTTTTGAGGGTCGTCTGCGCATTCCCTGGGAGGTGAGTGCGGCCCCGCAAGACATTGGGTGTGTGCAACGAGGACCCCTCGCCATTGATGTGGAGGCGACGTGGGCGGCGCATCGGCGCTTTCATGCAGACTGGGAGCGCATGGTGGAGGCGGAAGCGCAGGCGATCCGGTTCTACGAGCCGGCGCTCGTGCTGTCGGACATTTCCTATCTTGCGATCGAGGCGGGCGCCGGCACGAAGACCCCGGTTGTTGGATTGTGCAATCTCACGTGGGACGGCGTCCTGGCGATGTGGCATGAATCGGACCGCGACGAGCGCCTTCAACTCATTGAGCGCATCAAGCAGTCCTATCGGTCAGCCGATCTGATGATCCGTCTTGCGCCCGGCATACCGATGGGCGCCTTTCGGACGATCGCCGACGTGGGGCCTGTGGCCGAGCTTGTCCCATCCGAAGCGGGCGCATTGCGGGCAGCGGTCAGCGCCGGTGCGAATGAACGGGTGGCGCTGGTGGCCTTCGGCGGGATCGCGCTGGACGAGTTGCCCTGGGACCGCCTCGACCGGATGACGGGCTGGCGCTTTGTCGTGAGCGAGCCCGTACCGGTTGGAGTCGAGCGGGTCCGCTCAACCGAGTCCATTCCGCTGTCCTTCAGCGCGCTACTCGCCTCCGCCGACGTCATCGTGACGAAGCCGGGCTATGCCACGACCGTCGAGGCGGTCGCCTATCGGAAGCCGATCGTCTATGTCAGGCGGTACAACTTTGCGGACGAGGAGGGTCTGGTCGAGTATCTGCACCGTTATGGATGCGGTGTGGAGCTCTCCGCGGCGGACTTTGCCGCAGGGCGCTGGGCATCCGCACTGTCGGAGGCGTCGGCGAGCAAGCCGAAGACAGAGGCGCCTGCCCCGACCGGAGCCGCGGCGGCGGCGGAGATGCTGGCGACGTATCTGTGAAGGAGAGCGCTAACGCGCGAAATCCTTGAGTCGAACCGGTAGGCGCTTGGCCCCCCAGGTGCCGGGCTGGGTTTCAAAGACGCCCGCGCAGGGCGCGCCGCAATACAGGCATAGACCCTCGGGCGTGAGATGCCATTCCGTCATCACATACCAGTCCCGTCCGATGAGTTTACGCCGGCATGCATGACAGTAGGTGCTGCCGCCGTCCTCATCGTGGACATTGCCGGTGTACGCGTACCGGATGCCGTTGTTCCGGGCGATGCGGCGCCGGCAGGTAATGGTTCAGGGGCTTTTTCTCGATCGGGTCCACGCAGAAGCCGCTGGAGCGGCCGTAGGTCGTCAGCACGACCTGGCCGTTCTCGCAGGCGCGCACGAAGCATAGTCCGCGCTGCCCCTCCTGGAGCTTGCAGAACCGGGGGCACACGTCGCACTGGACGCGCCCATCGTCGAGGCGGTGCCAGTATGTCGTCGGCACGACCGATGTCCGGGTAGCGTCGCTCATGTAAAAAGTATATCACTGTGTCTCCGCTCCCGCCGGGAAGTCCTCGATCTCCAGCGCCACGCCTTGATCGCCGGCCAACTCTACAGCCCGCCGCAACTGCATCGCGAAGCTGAAACGGGTGAAGGACCAGAACGCCGACAGGGGCAGGCCGGCCTCACGCAGCGCCATGGCCGCGTACTGATGGCACTGGTGGAGCAGATGGTACGACCGCATGGCGGGGTAGAAACTGGAGCCTCCCGCCACGAGCAGCGGCTCTGACGCGGCGATCGTCGCGCGCAGGTGAGCGCGTAGTCGTCGGTAGCCGGCTTCGCTCAGGCGGATGACGAACACGTCGGACGGCGGTTGGGGCGTCCGTGCAGCCCAGATTCGCTCGTGCAGACCCACTTCGACGACACCCGGAGACGGCCAGAAGAGCGCCCGCATGGCGCCGGTGAATCCCTGGCGGCCTTCCAGGTACCAGGACTGCTCGGCATAGCCCCACTCCTCGAATTGAGCGGGGGCCCGTGCGCCCCCTAGAAGGGGCTCCGATGCCCCCGTACCCCGTGCTCGCGCCAGCGGAGCCGGACGCTCGCTTTCTCCAGCCTGCTCCTGCGGAAAGGCGATCATGGCATGCCAGGTGTCGAGTGACACCACGATCGTGTGGGAGGGGGCACCTTCCTGGGGCGGCCAGAGTTCGTGAATCGGGACGGCGCAGCCGTAGAGGACGGGTAGGAGAAAGACAAAAGGCAACGCGGGCGGTCTGCCCCAGACCGGTTTCAACATATCACTCCTATAGAGGAGAGTGCTGTTGTCACGTTGATTACCAACCGGCTCATATTTTGACAGAAGCGGGAATACATGGGAATAGGTGGGAAGGCGAGGAAGATCAATAATGTAAAAGCAATGCCGAATTGTAGCTTGACAAGAAGTCCGCGCGTGCCTATCCTGGCAACCACATACGTCCCGGGCCAAGGGAAGAGGGTGTGAATCCCTCGCGGTCCCGCCGCTGTAACTGGGAACGAAACCCGCATAGACCACTGTTTCCCTTCGGGGAGATGGGAAGGCGCGGGGAGTAGGATGACCCAGAAGCCAGAAGACCTGCCCGGTGACTGACCGATCCTTCCCTCGTGGGCCGGGGCAGGACGAGAAGCAGGGTGCAATCCTCAAGGTCCTTTAGGCCTTGGGGATTTTTTAATTTAAGGAGGGTTATGACATGTTTTCACTGAGCAAATCACAAGCAGGCTGGGTGCTGCTAGGGCTCATCGGTCTCATGGCGGCCACCCGCTTTCATCATTTTGGATCGGCGATTGCACTGCCCGATGCGTCGCTGGCGGTCTTTTTCCTGGCGGGTCTTTACTTGCGTAGCCTTTGGATCTTGCCTCTCTTCCTGGGCGAGGCGGGACTCAGCGATTACCTGGCGATCACCTATGGCGGCGTGAGCGACTGGTGCGTGACGCCGGCCTATGTGTTTCTTATTCCTACCTATGCGAGTCTCTGGCTTGCCGGCCGCTGGTACGCCCAGCGGCATCATGATGCCTGGCGGACGTTGGTGCCTCTCGCCTTGGCGCTGCTTGTCAGCACGAGCGTTGCGTTCCTGATCTCAAACGGCAGCTTTTATCTGTTCTCCGGACGTTTTCCCGAGATGAACTGGGTGGAGTACGCCAGCCGGGTGACGCAATATTATCCTCCCTACCTGGGATTCACCGTGCTTTACACAGGTGCCGTGCTTGGCGTGCATGCGTTGCTCAACGCAAGGCAGGCCCTCACTACGCGGGAAGTGCCGTCACGATGACCACCTCAAGACAGCAGACAGAGAGGCATGACAACGGTGGAGCAAAAGGTGTGTGGTAGCTGCGGTGGGCTTTTTACCTGCGGCCAGCGCGGCTGCTGGTGTGGGAACGTGACACTGACCGAGTGGCAATACGACTGGATGAGGGAATATTTTCAAGATTGCTTGTGTCCGGCATGTTTGGAGAAGGTCAGCGCCGGCGCCATCGGCACAACGGGTGAGGAGGAAAGGGGGAACGCGATAGGCAGAGTCTAGCGACAAAAGCATATGAGGGGTCGGAGCCGGGGAAGATGGTGAGACGCCATCACGGGGCCGCCACTGTATGCGGGGAGCCATCCTGCACGTACGCCACTGTCCGCCTCAGGCGGATGGGAAGGCGCAGGAGAGCGAAGATCCGCGAGTCAGGAGACCCGACCGTTCCCTTCAGCCAACAACTCTTCGAGCACAAGGGAGGTTGAAGCATGCGTACAGTGATTGGTCGGGCTGTAGCTTGGTGCGGAGTGATCTTGTTCGGAATGTTTGGGACGGCGATGGCCGAGAGTCCGGAGCTGCCGCCGGAGGAGTTAGAGGAAGTTGTGGTCACGGCGACGAAGACGGCCACTCCATTGAGCCACGTGACCAGCGCGGTGGAGGTCATCCGCGGTGAAGAACTGGAACGCAAAAAAATTAAGACAGTGGCGGATGCGCTTCGGCTGGCGCAAGGGCTGGCGGTGTTTTCTAGTGGAGGTCCGGGTACAGCGACCTCTGTCCGCATCCGAGGGGGCAGCGCCACGCATACGTTGGTGATGATCGATGGCGCGCTTGTTAATAGCGCCACACTCGGCGGTTACAATTTTGCCAATCTGACCACCGACAACATCGAACGGATCGAAATCTTGCGCGGCGCCCAAAGCATGGTGTGGGGATCGGGTGCGATGGGCGGGGTGATCAACATCATCACCAAGCGCGGGAGGGGGCCACTCCAAGCCAGCGCGTTCTTCGAGTACGGGTCGTTCCAATCCATTCGCGAGGGGGGGCAGGTGTCCGGGCAGAAGGGCCCGGTGGATCTGTCGCTGTCGCTGTCTCGGTGGGACAGCACAGGGTTTTCTGCAGCCGACTACCGGCTCGGTGCGGCCGAGCGAGATGCGTTCAGGAACTGGCAGGGTTCCTCCAAGGTCGGCCTGATCCTTCCCAGGGATGGCCGTGTGGAGTTCGCGTTCCGCTGGCTTAACAGCGATGTTCACATCGACAGCATTTCTACTCCGCCGCGGGACGTCTTTGGGTCGAAGCAAAGATCACAGGAATTTATGTACAGTGCCGTCTATGACCAACGGTTGACGAACTGGTGGTCCCAGAAGATCACACTCGCTCGTGCTGATGAAAGCTCCTTATTTCTCCCCGGCACGCTTCAGCGGAATCTGACCACAGGCGCCCTGAGCGTGCCGTTCGGCACCCCGAACGAAACGAGGGTTCACTCAAGCCGGATCGAAGCCCAGGAAATTTTCCAGATCGGAAAGCCGCTGCGGGTGACTGCCGGGTATCAATTCCGTGAACAACAGGGCGAAAACGATACGCGCCTTACCAACCGGATCATCGGGTCGCATGCCGGGTTTGCGGAAGCCCAGCTCAATGCGTGGGACCGATTGTTCGCAACCGCCGGCGTCCGTCAGGACCACTACAACGTGTTCGGCGACGCGACGACCTACCGCGTCACCGGCGGCTATCTTTTTGCGGAAACGAACACCAAGATTCGTGGGAGCTATGCAACCGGATTTGGTGCCCCAACGATCAATCAGCTCTTTTTTCCGAATTTCGGCAACCCGAACCTGGAACCTGAGAAAAGTCAGGGGTTCGACCTGGGAGTTGACCAGCGGTTTCTGGGGGACCGGGTGCGCGTGAGTGGAGGGTATTTCTGGAACAGATTCCGTGACTTGATCGTGTTCAGTTCGAATGATCCGGCGTGCGCGCCCTTCAGCACATTTCTTTCCTGTCCGCGCAATATCGGCGCGGCCGTGTCGAAGGGCTGGGAAGCCAGTGCGGGCGTGTCCCTGCTGCGCAATCGTCCCTTCGCGAAGAACCTGGACCTGCAGGCCCAGTACACACACACCCTCACACGGGACGTCGCCTCCTCCCGCCGCCTGCCGCGGTGGCCCGTGGACCAGTGGAGCGCCGTCCTGAGTTACCAGCCCGTCGATCCTTTGGTGGTCACCCTTGCCGCCCGTTACGTCGGTTCGCGGTTCGATGACCTGCAAAATCGTCGGAGCCAGCGAGCCTTTGATGTGTGGGCCCTCTCTGCCACGTATGACGTGACGAAACGAGTGCAAGCCTACACCCGGGTGGAGAACCTGTTCGATGAAAAGTACCAAGAGGTTCTGAATGCCGGAACGCCCGTACGATCCATCTATGTTGGCGTCCAGGTGCATTACGAGGCGAAGTAGCCAAGAATGCGCATGAACGCTCCCAGACTGGTCATTGCGGGTACCCAGAGCGGGGTCGGGAAGACCACCGTGACGTTGGCCGTTCTGGCGGCCCTCAAGGCAAAAGGCCGTCGCGTACAAGCGTTCAAGGCGGGACCTGATTTTATCGATCCCGGCCACCATACGGCCGCCACCGGCCGGGCGTCCCGCAATCTGGACGGCTGGATGTTGGGCGTGGCAGTGAACCGAGAGACGTTCCTCCGGGCCGCTCCCGACGCGGACATCTCGATCATTGAGGGGATGATGGGCCTGTTCGACGGCAGCGCGGCGGTCGGGGACATCGGCAGCACGGCGGAAGTGGCGAAGCAGTTGCGCGCGCCCGTGTTGCTGGTGATTGATGGGAGCGGGATGGCCCGCTCGGCCGCTGCGATGGCCTTGGGGTATGCCCGGTTCGACCGGGACCTCCGCGTAGCGGGCGTGTTGTTCAATCGTGTGAACAGCGAGGGCCATTATCGTCTCCTCAAGGACGCCGTCGAGGCGGAGACCGACCTGGCGGTCGTGGGGTATCTCCGCTCCGATCCGGAGGTGACCATCGGCGATCGGCATCTGGGGCTGGTGACGGCGATCGAACGCGGGAGTCGCGAGCTCTATGAGCGTCTCGGCCAAGCGGCGGCCGAGACCGTGGATCTGGATCAGATCGAGACGCTTGCCGGGTCGGCGGAGGACATGGAGGAGACGCCCTCACGTCCCCACGTGTCACCGCGAGCGCGGGCCGGGCCGCCGATCCGGGTGGGGGTCGCCTACGATCCGGCCTTCTGTTTCTACTATCCCGACAACCTTGAGTTGCTCGAAGCCGAGGGGGTCGAACTGGTCCGGTTCTCGCCCCTCAACGATCAGGCCCTGCCGGCGATTGATCTGCTGTATTTAGGCGGCGGGTACCCGGAACTGTATGGCGAGCGGCTGGCCGGCAATACGGCCATGCGCAGGGCCGTCCGCGCGTTCGCCGAGCGCGGGGGAACGATCTATGCCGAGTGCGGAGGCATGATGTACCTCACGCAGGCCATCCGCGATTTTGACGGGCGGTCGCATGAGATGGTCGGGCTCTTCCCCGCCGAGGCCGTGATGAAGCGTCCCGGCCTGACCCTCGGCTATCGCGAACTGCGGGTCACGCGCCCGTGTGTGCTGGGGGACGCCCGCCTGACCGCGCGGGGGCACGAGTTCCATTACTCCTCGCTCGTACCCACCGGGCCGCTGGAGTACGCCTGCACTCTCACGGATGCCAAGGGCCAGGCGCGTGGACAGGACAGCCTGATCGTCGGCAACACGCTGGCGCTCTATACCCACCTACACTTCGCCGGCCGGCCTGCGCTGGCGCAGGCGCTGGTCGCCTCGGCGCGCAAAGGAGGAACGCCATGACGACGGACCCGGCAGAGCACAAGGCGCGCATGCAACGGCTGAAAACTTCCGTGGATCGGCGTATTGCGGCCGCTCAGGATGAGAAGGGCTTGGTGATCGTGTACACCGGCGCGGGCAAGGGGAAGACGACGGCGGCGCTGGGCATGGCGCTTCGCTGTCTCGGACACGGCCTGAAGGTGGCGGTGGTGCAGTTCATCAAAGGCGCGATCGACACGGCCGAAGAGCGTGCGCTGACGAGCTTCGGGGAACACGTCACGTTCTTGCGCCTGGGCGAAGGCTACACCTGGGAAACGCAGAATCGGGAGCGAGACGTGGAGATGGCGCAACGTGCCTGGGCGGCGGCGAGCGCATGTCTCGGCGATCCCGCCTATGCCATGGTGATTCTCGACGAGCTCAACATCGCCCTCACGCACGAGTACCTCTCGCTGGACGCGGTGCTGGAGGTGCTCGCTCGACGCCCGCCCATGCAGCACGTCGTCATCACCGGACGAGGAGCAAAGCCGCTCCTCGTCGAGCAGGCGGATCTCGTATCCGAAATGAAGATGATCAAGCACCCGTTCCGCAAGGGCATCAAGGCACAGAAAGGGGTCGAGTTCTGACCGAGAAACACTGTGAGAACTGTGGCCGGCCGTTTTCCTGCGGCGGGTACGGCTGTTGGTGTACCCAGGTTCCGGTGACAGAGTGGCAATTCGATTGGATTGCCGACCGCTATAAGGATTGTCTCTGTCCGGTCTGCCTCGCGCAGGTCCTGAGCGGCGATCCCGGCGCTCAGTCATCAAACAAGGGGCCCGCGTGAAGACGGCTCGGCCTCGATTTTCGGCGAAAGAACGAGCGGCGGTGTACCGCGCCATCATCGAGCGGGGCGTGTGAGGGGATGAGCAACCGTCACATCGGGAAGCGGTCAGGCCGGGCCGAGTTAATCCTGGTGCTCGGATGTGCCTCGTCCGGGAAGAGCGCGTTCGCATTAAAGCTGGCGAGCAAGCAGACCACGCGAGCCTTCGTGGCCACCGCGCAGTCCCTCGATGCCGAAATGGGGGACCGCATTAGTCGGCACCGATCGTTACGCGGTCCCGGGTGGGACACCGCTGAGGTGCCACTGAAGCTGCAGAGGTGGTTTCGCGCCAACAAAACCACCTATGACTCGATTGTCCTCGACTGCGTGACGCTCTGGTTGAGCAACCTGCGAGAGCGTAAGGTGCCGGACTCTCGGGTGCCCGTCTTGGTCGACAAGCTGATTCACGCCATCCGGATGACCACGGCGCGCGTGGTCGTGGTTTCGAACGAATTGGGAGGGGGGCTGGTTCCGATGGAAGCGGAGACGCGCCGCTTTCGCGATCTCGCTGGTCAGGTCAACCAGCAATTCGCGAAAGAGGCTGATGAGGTGTATGTCGTCATGTCCGGTCTCCCGATCCGCTTAAAGCCCAAGGAGCGCGGATGACCCTGCAGGAGGCCATCGAGGCAATTCGCCCCATCGATCAGGACGGTCTGGCACGGGCTAACCGTCGGCTGGATCGGCTGACGAAGCCGCCCGGGAGTCTCGGGCGCCTGGAAGAACTGGCTGCCCGCTATGTCGGGATCACCGGCGAAGAGCGACCGTCGATCCCGCGCGCCGCGATCTTCACCTTTGCTGCGGATCATGGCGTGACCGACGAAGGAGTCAGCGCGTATCCCCGAGCGGTCACGGCGCAGATGGTGCTGAACTTTCTGCGCGGCGGCGCGGGAGTGAATGTCCTTGCTTTGCATGTGGGCGCGGAGGTGCGGGTCGTAGACATCGGCGTGGCACATGAGTTCGGCCAACTGCCGGGCCTGACTCACCGAAAGGTCGCCCACGGAACGAGAAACTTTCTGCGCGAGCCGGCCATGACCCGCGAGCAGGCGATTCGTGCGCTGGAAGTCGGCGTGACCCTGGCGGTCGAGGCCGTACAGGAAGGGGTCGGCTTGCTCGGGACCGGTGACATGGGGATCGGCAACACGACGGCGAGCACGGCGATGACCGCAGTATTGACGGGTGAGCCGGTTGCGGGGGTGACGGGTCGTGGGACAGGGCTTGACGACGT
>Ga0213870_1000578_pt1 | contig 17003 bp, 15 predicted proteins | sample WICALVC2017_Meta_FD_160119 | JGI IMG/M metagenome (GOLD analysis project Ga0213870, IMG submission 160119) | Freshwater microbial communities from subterranean cave lake in Wind Cave National Park, South Dakota, United States - WICALVC2017 | ecosystem: Environmental > Aquatic > Deep subsurface >... | reverse complement strand
GTTGTAGCATACAAAGAAATGGCGAGCGTTTGTAAAACTTCACCGCGGGCGATAGGAAGAATTATGGCTAAAAACTTCGACACCATAAAGTTCCCTTGCTACAAAGTTGTAGCCGCCAATGGCGAACTTCGAGGCTACAGCGGTCATGGGGGAATACTTGGTAAGAAAAAGCTTTTGGAAAAAGATGGAATAAAAGTTATTGGCGGAAAAGTAGATAAAAAATATTTTTATGTCTTTAAATTTAAAGATGAGTAGGAAGACTGAAAAACGTTTTATTTATGCCATAGCAGAACTAACACGATAGATTTATATACAGATTTATATTATGACTATTCTTTTTTTCTCCCGTTTATTTTATCCCCACATTGGCGGAGTTGAGAAGCATGTTTTGGAAATTAGTAAAATTTTAATTCAAAAAGGACATCAAGTTGTAGTTTTTACAGAACAATATGATTCAAAATTAAAACTTCAGGAAAGGATAGAAGGAATAGATACATATAGAATTCCAGTTGGGACAAACGCATGGTTCAAAAAGTTTCAAATCTGGTTTTGGCTTTGGCATAATAGAAAATTAATTAAAAAGGCAGATCTTGTTCATGCTCATGATGTTTTTTTTTGGTATTTGCCTTTTAGGTTTTTATTCCCCAAAAAACCTGTGTATACAACTTTCCATGGATATGAATCATATCCGATTTCAAAAAAGGCAATAATTGTTAGAAAAATTTCCGAGAAGTTATCGAAAGCTAATATTTGCGTTGGAGAGTTTATGAAGAAATGGTACGGAACAAAGCCTACATTTGTGACATATGGAGGAGTAAGCAAAATTAAAAATGAAAAATTAAAAATTAAAAATGGCAGTTCAAAATTCAAAATTCTTTTTGTCGGAAGATTAGATCAGCAGACTGGAATTATGGAGTATTTAAAAGCTGTCAAAATCTTGAAAGATAAAGGATATAAGACTAGGCTAGATGTCTTAGGTGATGGAATTCAGAGAAATGAAGCAAAAAAGTTTTGCGTTGAGTTTAATTTAGATGTTAAATTTCATGGTTTTATAAATAATGTAAATGATTTTTTAGTAAAGTCAAATTGGGTTTTTGTATCAAGATATCTTGGAATTTTGGAAGCAATGGTTGCAAAACGATTGGTTTTTGCAGTTTACGATAATCCTTTGAAAGAAGATTATCTAAAAATGGCTGAATTTTCAAAACTAATCAATATCGCAAGTTACGAAAATAAGCTTCTAGAGCAAGTTTTGCATTTTCTAAGAAATCCAAAAGAAGAAAAGATGCTTGTCGAAAAGGCTTTTGAATGGGCAAAAAAACATACATGGCTGGAAGTATCTAATACATATTTAAGGCTTTGGGATAAAAGCTTTTGATAGGGTTGTATTAATTTTGGTACGATTTACTTTTGTTAAAAAATGAAATCAAAAACAGAACAATTTTTTAGAAGATATTTGCGGATTGCGCCGCTTTGCGTTGCGCTTTGGAGGTCTGTTGAGGCAAAGCATTTATCAAAAGTTGTATTAAAACGCCCAATTCTTGATATTGGATGCGGGTGGGGAGAATTTGCAGAGGCGTTTGGAGAAAAAATTGATATGGGAGTTGATATTGCTGCTCGCGATTTGTCTGTTGCAGCAAAAGGAGGCATGTACAAAAAGCTTGTTTTGGCAGATGCCCGTGATCTGCCATTTGCGGACAATACTTATTCATCCATAATTTCAATTAGCACATTCGAACATATTGCGGGCACTGCAAAACTTTTAAAAGAAATGTATAGAGTGCTTAAACCTAACGGTATTCTTGCAATTACAATGGAGACAGATGAGGTGGATAGCAATACATTTTACAGACCCTTATTAAAGAAAATCGGATTGCCGTTTATGAGCGATTTCCTTACATGGGCATATAATACCTATTTTCATCGGCGCACATTGCCTACTAAAAAGGAGTGGATTCACCACATTGAGAAATCTGGATTCAAAATAATTCAAGTAAAGGATATTATCTCACCCATTGTGACAAAACTCTACGACATATTTATTTTAAGCTCATGGCCAGCACAGATATTTAGGCTAATTGTTGGCAGAAGGAAAGTATTTAGACCAAAATTTGTAGAAGACTTTCTTGTTAAAATTTTTTTAAAGTACATTGAGGAGGACGAAAAGATAGGTACGAATCTTTTTATTGTATCCAAGAAATTTGATATGATCTCTTCCAAAATCTCATAACGACTAACTGCTCAATGTTGTAAAATTGATACATGGAATATTGTTTGGGGTGTAATCAAAAAAATAATTATCCAATATGCAAGAAATGTTCAAAAAAACCCTTTACAGTAGAGAAATGTAGGCAAGCTCTTGCAGATATTGGAGATTTAGGTAGACTGGTTGAGTTATATAAACCGCTAATAGCTGAAATTAATAATTTAAATACGTCTTTATTTTGGAACAAAAGATTAAAAGAATCTTCACCTTTGAAAAATCAAGATGGCATGACTAAAGATAGAATAAAAATAGCTTTTAGTTATCTTCCAAAAAAAGCTAAAAGAATTTTAGATATCGGGATAGGAAATGGATTTATAGAGGAATTGTTAAGCAAGAATAAAAATATTCAGATTTTTGGAAATGATATATCAGATTTAGCAATTAAAAATGCAAAAAATAAGTTTAGTGGTAATTTTAGGATGGAGTCAATCTACAATATGAAGTATCCTAAAAATTTTTTTGATGCAATTTTTGTACTGGAAGTTTTAGAACATATTCCGCCCAGCAAAATTTTTCCAGTCTTAAAAAGGATAAAAAACGTTCTTAAAAAGATTGGAACGGTCATACTATCAGTTCCTACAAATGAGGGATTGGAGCAAATGTCTAGTAACCCAAATGGTCACGTAAGAGATTATACTAAATCGTTAATCAAAGCAGAACTAAAATTAGCGGGATTTACTATTTTAGAATCAAAAAACTTATATGCATTCAGCAATTTTTATTATCTTAAAAAGATGTTAAGTAATATCTTAAAATGTAGATGGCATCCGAACAATATAGTTATTAAAGCAAAAGTCACATGACAATTCTTCTTTCGTGTTTAAGAAAATAATATACAGAAAAAAATATTATAGAGAATAATGTTAACAAACTTACCTTTTGCGAAAGGGATATAATTGGATTATTAGAATATTCAAGGATAGCTTTGTGATTGCCTTTTGGAAGGGAAAATGTAATAAGACCTTGATGCTTACTGGTTTCATACGAAAAAGGATAGAAACGATTATTAATGATTAGATTCCATCCCGGGAAGTAAAACGTATTTTCTCTTAACGTTATTTTTGTCTGCGCATAAATAACATATTCATGTTTTGTTGTATTTCTGTATATTTCGAGAATCTTTGCTTTTCCACTCAAAACTTCGATGTGTTTAGCTGGTCTTTTTTTGGTTTCAAGATTTTTATAATCCGCCCATTTCGGAATTGTCACTTCGAAAACAGGCGATGCTGTTATTAATTCTCGTCTTAAATATGAATCATCAATTGATGGAATAGTTCGTCTATGGCCCCAGTTAAGTATAGTAGTTGTTATCGTAAAAAAGCATAGCAAAGTTATAATCCATTTATTTTTTATTGCCTTGCTAAGTATTGCTGCCATTAGAGCACTGAGAAAGGAGAGAAATAAGAGGAATCGATAGGAAAATTGAAACTTGTTTATTATTGGTATAGTAATCCATATTGATTCAGAAATTTCTTGCATCATGAAAAACGCAATCGCAAATGAGGCGAGTAAAAAAAGAAGAACTATTTTTAAACTGCCTCGGATTTTGTTTTTTGCGAGCATATAGATAGAAATTGCAACAATTATCCAGTGAGTATAACCTACAATAAATGATAATTCACCGTAAGGTCCTTGGAATAAGAATCCCAATTTCCATGGCGAGTAAAAAAACGCGCTCCAAGGTTTTATAAATGAGATATTGCCAAAAATTCCCCAGTAGATATTTTTAGCTTCTGATAGGATGGGTAACCAATAAAACATTGATAAGAGAAGTCCAAGCGCTAGAGAACCTAAAAATAATAAAAGACTTGATTGATTCCTTTTTTTACTGTATATCCAAATCACTATTCCGTAAGTTAAAATAAGCGGAATGGTAGCAAGAGAGATAGCTTGATGCGACATAATAAGAAAGAGGATATTTACCGCTCCAATTATTATCCATTTCCATGATCTTGTCTCAAGGATTTTTTTTGTGGATAAAAATTGTATAGGCAGAAATACAAACGAAAGAATCTCGGCTATATCTGTTCGGAAATGAAGGTCAACTAAATGATATGGAGAAAATAAATAGAATATAGCAGCAACAAATGCAGAAAGTTTTCCAAGCCAGTCCTTTACGAATGTGTAAATCGATAGGCCTGAAGATAAAAAAGCTAGAGCAAGAAGAAGCTTAATGCTACTAATAAACGAGAATCCTATAAAATGAAAAAACGAGATTATATAGTAAGGGAGTGTGTACATAAAAATAAATTGCGGACATCCATAGCCAGCGCAACGTAAGCTATCCCATTGTGGCACAAGATTACCTTCTTTTAATGATTCATAAAAGGACATTGAAAACTTTACATAATCAGAAAATGCTCCGCTTTCATAAGTGCCTTTTCTTAAAATACTTAATAATGGCAATAAGGAAAGGAAAAAAAGAAGAATTCCCAATTTAATTTTTTTCTTGGGATAAATGTATTGGTAAAATAAGAAAATAATAGACAAAAATAACAGGGAAAAGAAGTTTAAAAGAACCATTCTGTAGGGATCAATCATATTTACTTAACATGTTCTCGGTTTTAGTAAAAATTAAGAATGACGTCTTATCTCCTAATAATGCTTTTAATAATATATTTTGGTCTTTGTTTTACCTCCTCAAAAACTTTTCCTATGTATTGCCCAAGAATACTTATTCCCAAAAGCTGAATTGCTCCCATAAATAATATCGCAACCAAAATAGTTGTAGCGCCTTGTGGAGTATCAGGCAATATCAGTCTTAGGATAATTTGTGTAATCATCGCTATGAGAGCAAGAAAAAATACAATAAAAGAAAGAAGCGTAATGAGTTGTAGTGGAACATAAGAAAAAGAAAAAATTCCCTTAAATGCCCAGTTAATATTTTTAAACAAGCTGTTTGTTGTTTTTCCAAACATTCTTTCTGGCCTTATATAAGGAACTCCTGTTTGTTTAAAACCTACCCATGCTCGTAATCCTCGCAGAAACCTATCTCTTTCTGGAAAGGAATTTAAAACGGCGACTACTTTTTTATCTAGTAAAGAAAAGTCACCAGCATCTAAGGGAATCTTTATATAAGACATTTTGTGAAAGACCCTATAAAAAAATTTATAAGCAAGAGCCATGTACATTGGAGCTTGTCTTTGAGCTCGTATTCCATAAACTACATCAAAACCCTGAAACCATTTTTGGTAAAATTTCTCTATGATTTCCGGTGGATCTTGCAGATCTCCGTCTAGAAGAACGACTGCGTCTCCTGTTGCAATATTCATTCCGCTTGTGAATGCCATTTGTGAGCTAAAATTTCTTGAATGATTTATTGCTATAACTTTGCTATCTTTTTGGACAAGCTTACGCAAAACATCCTCACTATTATCTGGACTGCCGTCATTTACAAAGATTATCTCGTAATTAACATTAATTTTATTTAAAACTATCTTAAGTCTCTCATGCATAATTGGAATTGCTTGTTCATCTTTGTAACAAGCAATAATTGCAGATATCTTTATCTTTTTTTTCATATTTAATTATTATCTTTTTAGATTTACATACCAAGGTTTTTTGCTTTCAAGCATCTCGTCTATCAAATTTGGAATTTCTCCTGCAGCTTGTGGCCATTTTGCTTTGATATTTTTAAAAATATTCATAACTTTTCTATCTTCTTCTGCCCAATGAGAAATGCCATCGTGAATATAGTCTTTGTTTCTGCCTGAGCCAATTAGTTTTACTGGTATTTTTTCATGATTAATGTAATTTCTAATAGTTTCAAATGGTCTATAAAGAAGAAAGGTTGTAATTGAATAAACAAAAGGAATTTTATTTTCCAATGCAAGACCAATAGCTATTCCAATTAATGCTTGCTCTGCAGCGCCTACATTTATAAATCTATCAGGAAAATCTAGTCTTATTTTATCCCACATCTTATATCCCAAATCATTAACGATAACCCACACTTTTTTATTTTTAGTCATTCGTATATATAGTGCTTCGGAAAAGCATGCTCTCATGCTGAAAATTTGATTTTGATTTTTCATGTCAGTAGTTTGCGTGCTTGCATGTAATCTTTATCTTTCATTATATAATAATGAGCATCCTGGCCAACTAAAAATGGCAATTGTTCTACATTAGTTTTTGCAAAAATTATAATTGGTTTATTATGTGATGATATTTTTAGTGCGTTTGATATCGCATTGATGTCATGTCCATTTACTTTTATTATTTTGCAACCAAATACTCGTAGCCTTTTTAGGAGATCCCGTAAATCAATAGAGTCGTATGCGCCCCATCCATTTGCGTTTAATATAATCTTTAAATTGTTTAATTTTTTATCAGCAGCTATTCTTATAGCTTCCCAAACACTTCCTTCTGCGCATTCTCCATCAGAAATCATGCAATATACATTTTCTTTTCTATTTGCAAAAGCCATCCCAAGGGCTATGGAAATGCCCTGTCCCAAACTTCCAGTTGATACATTTATGCCAATATTAGGATTCCTATCTGGATGCACATGAAGTTTTTTTAAAGTACCTGGATTTTTTATTAAACCATTTTTTTCCAAAATTACATATAATGCAATTCCTGCATGTCCATTCGACAGAACAAACTTTTCTTTTTTCTTCTTGATTTTATAAATAGCATCAATTAAATCGACCGCAGTTAAACAAGAACCTAAATGAGAAAAATGCAACTCGTAACTTATTTGTAAAATTCTAAGTCTTGTGGCGCGTTGATTTAGTGCTAAAGATTTAATTTTAAATTTAGGCATTTTTAAACCACTTGTAAGTTTTTTTCAGTCCTTGTTTTAATGTGTATTTTGGTTTCCAATCAAGATTTTTTTTGATTTTGGAAGCATCGGCTACCCAATGTGGATTATCCCAAATTCTCAAAGGGAATCCCCCTTTTTTTATTGGTACTTTTTTTTCTACCACTTTAAACAGTATGCTTACTATCTCATCGTTGGTATGCTCTATGCCTGTACCTATATTGAATATTTGACCAGTTATTTTTTTGCCACCTTTAACCATTTTTATATACGCATTAACTACGTCATCGATGTAAATAAAATCTCTCCGTTGGCTTCCGGATGTAAGTCTAATTGGTCGTTTTTCCAAAATACACTTAATTATGGTTGGTATAAACCGATTTTGGTTTTCATAAGGACCATAAACAGAAAATGGCCTTAAGGTTATAATTGGTTTCCTAAATTCTCGAGCAAATACACCACACATAAGAGTGGTTGATGCTTTTGTTGCGGCATAAAAGCTAATTGGTTCAAGTAAATCTTTCTCATTCATAGGTATGTTTTTGAGTCCATATTCCGATGAAGATCCTGTATTTACAAAGATACGGTAATCAATTTCTTTGCTGGCCAAAAGGAGATTCATAGTTCCAATCACATTTACATTTACCATTTGTTCAAAATCTTCTTGATTCCGGTAATCGCTAAAAGCAGATAAGTGAAATATAATGGTTGGTTTGATTTTATGTATAGTTTTTTTGAGATTTTCTTTGTCAAGAAGGTCGACTTCGTAAATTTTTAGCTTTGATAGAACATTTCTTATCCGCCAGGGATTAGTTGACTTTTTAAGTATAAGATTTACATTGTAAGTTTTTTCTAGAAGCTTGCGAACTATATTCGCGCCAATAAAACCAGCGCCTCCTGTTATCAAAACAGAATCACGTGTTATAATTGAAAACATGATTGATATTATATGTGCTTTGTGTAATAAAAATCAACAAGTTGAAGTATTATACCCCGCAACCTTCAAAGAAAAAAATATCCCTAAAAATATTTATTCCGCTCGTCGTTTGCCCGATAGAATCCACTGTAGAATTCTTAAATGCAAAAGGTGCGGTTTAGTTTTTTCTTCCCCGATTCTTCCTAGCAAAGAAATAGACCAGTTTTACAAAGAGAGCATATGTACCTATGACGAACAGACTCCTTTCTTAACAAAAACCTATCTAAAAATAATTAATAATGTGATAAATAATCTTCCGAAAAATCCTAAGATATTAGAGATTGGATGCGGTAACGGTTTTCTTATAAAAGAGTTAGTTGTTCGAGGAGTTACAAATCAGATATTTGGTGTTGAACCAAGCGTAAAAATGGTTAAAAAGGCAGACAGAAGTGTTAGGAAACGTATTAAGGCTGATATTTTTAAACAAAATCAATTTACAAAAAACAGCTTTAATCTTATTTGCTGTTTTCATACTCTTGACCACATGGTCGATCCAAATGAGTTCGTCTCTGAGTCGTTCTCCTTATTAAAAGGTCACGGATATATAATTGTTGTTGTTCATGATACCGATGGTCTTTCAGTACGGCTTTTTGGAGAACGGTCTCCAATTTTTGATGTAGAACATATTTATTTATTTAATAAAAATACTTTACAGGAATTGTTCGAAAGACATGGGTTTAAGGTTGTTAATGTATTTAATGTTTTTAATACCTATCCTCTCTCTTATTGGTGGAATATGAGTGGTTTTTCGACTTCAATCAAAAGGGTTGGCAATTACCTTATTAATAATATTTTCAGAATAGATAAAATAAATTTAACAATGCCGGCCGGAAATATAGGAATTACCGCAAAGAAAATATAATTATCTGATGTTACGTATTTTTGTTATTCCCGACTTGATCGGGAATCTAGTTGATTCCTAGATTCCCGCTTTCGCGGGAATGACAGTGCGTAAGGTAAGTAATTATTATGAAAATAAGTTTTGTCACAACTGTTCTAAATGAAGAAAAATCAATTGATGCTTTCATTAAATCAATATTCTTACAAACAAAAACGCCTGATGAGATAATTATTGTTGATGGAGGATCAACCGATGCAACGGCATCGGTAATCTCAAATCTCAAATCTCAAATCTCAAATAAGCAAATAAAATTCAAGTTTATTAGAAAAAAGGGGAATAGGGCGGTTGGGAGAAATGATGGGGTTAAAAATGCTACAGGAGACATCATTTTAATTTCTGACGCTGGGTGCATTCTTGATAAAAATTGGGTACAAAATATAACTGAACATTTTATTGATCCAAAAGTTGATGTTGTTGCTGGTTATTACCGCGGAAATGCAAAAAATGTTTTTGAAAAATGTCTTGTGCCGTATGTTTTAGTAATGCCTGACAAAGTTAATAAAGATACATTTCTTCCAGCCTCTCGCTCAATGGCATTTAGAAAAACTGTTTGGGAAAAAGTTGGCGGCTTTCCCGAACAATTTAGCAATAATGAAGACTATGTTTTTGGAAATAATCTAAAAAAAATAAATGCAAAAATAATCTTTAAAAAGGACGCAATAGTAAATTGGATTCCAAGAAAAAATATAAAAGATGCGTTTAAAATGTTTTTCCGTTTTGCCTTGGGAGATTCTGAGTCTGGAATTTATAGACCTAAAGTTTTGTTAGTTTTTGCAAGATATTTAATTTTACCTTATTTATTTTTTTTGGCATTTATTTATAAATCTATTGTTTTATCATTTCTTATAATACTATTTTTAATTGCATACATAGTTTGGTCAATATTTAAAAACTATAAATATATAAAGAATAAGCAAGCATTTATTTATCTTCCGTTAATACAATTTACATCAGATTTCGCAGTATTGTTAGGTACTTTTACAGGTTTAATAAAATGCGTAAATAAAAAATCCCTATTTAATTTAATTGTAAAATACAAGTTTGTAAGTATTATTATTGGAATTTATGTATTCACTATGCTGTCAGTTATAAATTGGGGTATTCCCAATCCTAATCACCCTTTTCCATATCACATGGATGAATGGCACCAGCTTCAGTCGATTAGAGCAATTTTTGAACATGGATCGCCTAACGTAAGTGGCGCTGCAAATGGAACTATGTTTCAATTTATCCTCTCTGGCATCTATCTTTCTCCGTTCGTATTTTTAAAAATAATTGATCCTTTCTCGATTAAATCGGAAATTGATTCTCTTCTAATGCATCAGAAACTTTTTGAAATTCTAAGATTAAATACTTTAATATTTGGAATACTATCTCTGTTGACATTATCAACTCTTGTTAAAAAATATTTTGAGATAAATTCAATTCTCACTCTTATTTTTTTCACAGTGACTCCATTGTGGCTAGCTCTGAGTAATTATTTCAAATATGATATTGCACTGACTTTTTGGATTATTACATCTTTATTCTTTCTGTTAAAGTATGGGTCAAAGCCAACTTTCAAAAATTATATTATTGCCGGAGTTTTTTGTTCTCTAGCCGTAGCAACAAAGATAAGCGCCATTCCACTTTTTTTAATTTATTTATTATCATTTTTCTACTTTAATCTGAGCAGAAAAAAAGAATACAAGCATCTACTTTTTGGCTTATTAATCTTTATATTTATATTTTTATCCATGGGAATACCGGATCTAATTTTACAAAGGGGAGACTACAGAGAATATTTATATTCCAACTTGGTAAGAGACCCAATGATTTTTGACAATTTCGTATTGAAATATAATCCATGGTGGATTTACTTGATTAAAAAAATAATTCCTCTGAACTTCGGATATATTTTTTCAGGAATAACTGTATTGGCATTGATATATTTGGCTACGAAATTAAATGTCAGAAAATTTAAAAATGAGACATTTATATTTATTTCAATGATTATCTTTATCATTAGCTTAATTCCTCTGGAATTAGGAGCAAATGGGAATAGATTGCTTGTTCTTCTTCCTTTTTTTGCAATTCTCTCAAGTTTGTTTATCCAAAGAATTATAAATAATTTTCCTCTTTTAAAATATCGTCTGTACGCTTTATTAGCTTTTTTATTTATCCTTCAGTTCTATCAATCTTTTGCAATGATATCTATAAAATGGCAAAAAGACATAAGAGAATTATCTTCGATATGGCTAGTTGAAAATGTTAAAAAAGGAAGCACTATCGGCATACAAAATATTCCGATATATCAATTGCTCCCTGATTTAATAGTCAAGGAATTTTATTTAAAAAAAGACAACAGCGCTTTTAAATATCAGATAGTTGATGAGAGTAGTAGGCTTCCAAACATCGTTGTCATAACAAATAAAGAATTTGGCTTGAATCACTTGAAGAAATCGCCTAAAAAGTCCTTGTTAGCAAGATTAAATAAAGAAGGATATAAGAAAATAAAGGAATTCAAGCCGCCTGAAATTTTGTACAGGACAATGGGAAATGAGTTTGACTTCTATTCATCTGGGCTTGTGCCTATTTGGACAATATCCATATATAAACAAGATAAAAATCCTCAAAATTGATAAAATAGATGTATCTTTATGGGTTATTCTAAGCAAGCTTTTATCGGAATCTCTTGGGTAGCGTCATTAAGGTTTACAACGAGATTATTGACATTGCTGCGCATTTCAATCCTTGCGCGAATTTTTACGCCCTCACAATTCGGTTTCTATGGAGTAGCATCTCTTACTTTGAGCTTGATCGAGATTATGGCAGAAACCGGCATTAACATTTTTCTCGTTCAAAAAAAAGATGATGCTAAAAGATATATAAATACTGCATGGATAATATCAATAGCAAGAGGAACAATTATTGCAATTATCATTCTTCTTTTGTCGCCATTAATTGTTTCATTTTTTAATATGTCCGAATATTTGCATTTGCTCGTAATTATCGCTATTGTGCCTTTTGTTAAAGGATTTATAAATCCTGCCATGATTTTTTATCAAAAGGATTTGAGATTTAAAAATGAGTTCTATTTCAGGTTTTCTATATTTTTAATTGAATCTTTGTTTATAATATTTGCAGCATTGATAACAAGGGAAATTTATAGTATAGCATTAGGTATGATAGTTGGGGCATTAGCGGAAGTTGTACTTTCATTCAAGCTTATAGCTCCCCAACCTTCTTTCAAATATGATTTGGGATTTGTAAAGGAAGTTTTGCATAGAGGAAAATGGGTTACGGCGTCAAGTATTTTTAATTATTTATTTCATAATTCCGATGATATGATCGTCGGAAAAATTCTTGGTATTTCAAATTTGGGTCTGTATCAGATGGCATATAAAATTTCTATTTTTCCTATAACCGAAATATCTGATGTTGTGTCAAAAGTTGTATTTCCTGTATATGCAAGAATTGATAATGATAGAGCAAGGCTCAAAAGAGCCTTTTTCAAAACACTTACATTAATTAGCGTATTAAGTATTTCGTTAGGAGTATTTTTATTTATTTTTGCTCGTGAAGTTATTTTCTTGGTATTAGGAGAGAGTTGGATAGACATTCTTCCTTTTTTGAAAATATTAATCATATTTGGGATAATTCGTGGAATTTCCGGTTCTACCTCGGCCTTGTTCTTTGCCCTGAATAAGCAAGAGTATGTTTCCGTAGTTACATTTGTAAGTTTTATGGTACTAATAGTTACAATATTTCCTCTTACTTTAACATTTGGGCTGATTGGCGTTAGTATATCTGTACTTATTTCATCTGTAGCTGCTCTGCCCTTTATGGCATACTATACGTTCAAGGTATTATATGAGTAAACAAAAAAAGTCCGTTCATCCGTCTGTTTATACAAAAGAATATTATCTAACAGATTGTATGGGCTATGCGGAGTTTCAAAAAAGTTATGGTAATCAGCTTGAAATCCGTTTTCAGGAAGTAATTAAGCGCTTTCGTATAATAAGAATTAACAAATGAAAATTGCAATTTTCCATGAATTAGATTTTGGTGGAGCTAAAAGAGTGGTCATGGAGTTTGCGAAAAGACTCAAGAAAAATCATCATGTAGATTTGTACTATGTAAGCGAAGACAAAGACAGGGATATAGGAGATTTTTTTAACGAAACCTATTTTTATAAATTTTATTCCAAAGTTTGGAAAGGAAGTAATTGGAAAATAAGACTATACAAAGATACAATTGAGCTCATTAGTCTTTATAGCCTGCACAAAAAAATAGCACAGGATATTAAGTCTAAAAACTATGATTATATTTTCATTCATCCATCAAAATTTACCCAGGCACCATTTTTACTTAGATTTTTAAAAAATAAGTGTATTTATTATTGTCAAGAGCCGCTAAGAATAGTTTATGATCCTTTCTTGTCAGACATTTCTCATATAAAATTTCCTAAGAATATTTATGAGTTTTTAAATCGCAAGTTTAGAAAATGGATAGATTCAGAAAATTTTAAAAATGCGTCAATTGTATTGGCGAATTCAGATTACTCAAAAGAATTTATAAAAAATTCTTATGGGAGAATAGCTGAAGTGTGTTATCTGGGAATAGATGCTGAATTATTTAAGCCATTCAAAGAAAATAAATCAATAGACGTGCTTTTTATAGGCAACAATGATGATGGGTATGGCTTGCTTAAAGAATCATTAAAATTATTTAAAACTAAACCAAAACTCAAAACAATATTTAGAGATAAGAAAATAAGTATTGCAGATCAAGAATTAGTTAAAATTTATAATAGTTCAAAAGTGCTGGTTGCCTTAAATCATAATGAACCATTTGGACTAATACCGTTGGAAGCAATGGCTTGTGGGACGCCTGTAGTTGCAGTAGGAGAGGGGGGATATAGAGAATCCATAATTGACAGTCAAACAGGATACTTAATCCCAAGAGATCCTTCTATCTTGTATGAAAAAGTAAATAAAATTATTAATGATCTAAGTCTTGGAGAGAGAATGGGAAAGAATGCTAGAGAAAATATTTTAAAAAATTGGATCTGGGACAAAAGCGTAGAGAGATTTTTGAAAATAATAAAATATGCGAGGTAAAAATACTCAAGTTTCAATAATTATCGTTAATTATAGAGTTGAAAAAGAACTAATTGCTTGTATTTGTTCTATTGTCAATTCAAAACTTAGGGTTTCGTATGAAATAATAATTGTTGATAATGATGGGGAAAGCGGATTAAAAAAAATTATTAGAGAAACATTTCCCAAAGTTAAATATATAAAAAGCCCAGGCAATATTGGGTATGGAGCGGGAAATAATTTGGGCGCTCGTTATGCAAAAGGAGATTTTTTATTTTTTTTAAATCCCGATACAGAAATATTTAAAGGTACAATTGATCTATTAGTTAATTTTTTAGAAAAAAATATAAATACTGCGATAGTTGCCCCTTTGTTTTTAGATGAGAATAATAGCCCATACCCCCTTCAAGGTTCTAAAAGATTAACTCCGCTTCGTGGGATATTTACCCTTTCATTCTTATATAAACTTTTACCAAATAATATTATAGCAAGAGAATATCTGCTTTCTGACTGGAATAAAAAGGATATTAAAGAGGTAGATGTTGTCCCTGGGACAGCATTTATGATTAGAAAAAATATTTTTGCTGCGGTAGAAGGATTTGACGAAAAATTCTTTCTTTATTTTGAGGAATTTGATATTTGCAACAGAGTCAAAAAGCTTGGATACAAGGTATACATCCTGCCAGATGCAAAAGTAAAACATTTATGGGAGGTAAGTACTAAAAAAGCCAAGTTTGATATAAAAAAAGTTTTTCAAAAGAGCAGATTTTATTATTTTAAGAAATATTATGGATTATTTCCTGCTTTTATGGTAGAAGTATTTACTCGGTTAAATAAAATACATTTACTGCTGGGTTTTATTTTGGCATTTGGGGCTTTTTTACGACTCTATAGATTACAAGAACTTATGCCGTTTATTGGTGATCAGGGATGGTTTTACCTTTCTAGCCGAGACATGCTTTTGACAGGAGAAGTTCCCTTAGTTGGAATAACTTCAAGCCACACTTGGCTCCATCAAGGAGCTTTGTGGACATATATATTGGGAATAGTTTTGTGGTTATTTAAATTTAATCCACTAAGCGGTGCTTATCTAAGTATTTTCATAGATTTGCTTGCTATTTTTATTTTGTACAAGGCAACATCAGAAATGTTTTCAAAACAATTTGGAGTAATTGCTTCTGGTTTATACGCTACATCGCCTTTAATAATTTTTAGTTCAAGATTTGCTTATCACACAAGCCCTATTCCCTTATTTACAATTTTGTTTATTTATTTTGTATACAAATGGATAAAGGGTAGGGATATTTATTTTCCTTTGATTATTTTTATCATATTTGTGCTATACAATCTAGAACTTGCTACCTTTTCAATTGCTATTGCTTTTTTTGGCATTATTGTTTATGGATTTTGGAAAAAAAAGATTTGGGTTAAAAACATATTCCAAAGAAAAATAATTCTTTTATCCATTGTTGCTTTTCTTGTTCCAATGACGCCTATGCTTATTTATGATTTTGGACACGGATTTGTGCAAACAGTGGTTTTTGTGGGATGGATAATCTACCAAATTGCAATGTTTTTGGCGGATATTGCGACATTGTCTTTTGTTAATCATGGCATTAATTTAATGATTCCTTTTATTTATAAAAATATTCAAGAATTGATATTTTTGCCAGACGGAAAAATTTCTCTGATATTGTTTTTGTCTTCCCTTTTATATTTTTTGTGGGAGTTAAGGAATAATGCTATAGGATTTATATTCTTAGTTATTTCTGTAGGGCTTATGTTCAACAAAACTCCATCGAGCGCCTATGTTCCAATATTTTTTCCTTTTGTGATTATAATTCAATCATTACTTATTCTAAGGATTATAAACAAAAGTAAGCTATTTTATCTTGGGCTGTTTTTATTTATAGTAATCATATTTTTCAATGCATACTCTACGATAAATTTTTTTAACCAAAATTTTAGAAACAAGGTAACTTTTTCAGACAGAGTAAGCGCAGCCAAAGAAATTGTTAGTTTGTCAGACGCAAGAAAATACAATTTAATTGGTCGAGGATGGCTTAATGACTACAAAAATTATATCATGAATTATGAATATTTAACTTGGTGGTTAGGAAACGCTCCTTCAAAAAACAAGAAAAATGTTAAAATATATATAACGGAAAAAGCCGACAGAATTATTATTTCAAGGTAAGTAATTTATGATAAGCGCAGTAATTTTAACAAAAAATGAAGAAAAAAATATTGTTGATTGTTTGGAGTCAATTAAATGGGTTGATGAGATCATTATTATTGATGATAATTCTTCTGATAGAACAATAGAGATAGTAAAGAAAACAAAAGATCCAAAGATTAGAATTATTCAACATTCTCTTAACGACGATTTTTCCAAGCAAAGAAATTTAGGACTTAAATATGCAAGAGGCGATTGGATTTTGTTTGTTGACTCAGATGAAAGAGTTTCTGGCGAGCTCAAAAACGAAATTACGGATTTAACTACTAACAGAAGCCGCCTGCAACAGTTAAATAGCTATTTTATTAAAAGAAAAGATTTTATGTGGGGAAGGGAGTTAAAACATGGAGAGATAGGGAATGTAAAACTTTTGCGCCTGGCAAAAAAGGGGAAAGGGACATGGGAAGGTATGGTACATGAAAGATGGAAAATAAATGGCGATGTTGGTGAACTAAAAAATCCTCTAATTCATTATCCCCATCAAACAATAAATGAATGTCTTACAGAGATTAATTTATATACAGATATAAAAGCAAAAGAATTGCATAGACAAACCGTTCATGTATATTGGACATTAATAATTTTATATCCACTAGGAAAATTTTTTCTTAATTATTTTTTAAGAAAAGGTTTTCTTGATGGAATACCCGGTCTAATTATTGCAATAATTATGTCATTTCATTCATTTCTAGTTAGGGGTAAATTGTGGTTGTTAAATAACAAATATGAATAAAATGATATCATATAGCCTAAATGAAATCTGAATATAAAAAAATCATAG